>MDSW01157165.1_pt1 | contig 166643 bp, 139 predicted proteins | sample 811171 | NCBI WGS metagenome assembly MDSW01 (sample SAMN05326641, study PRJNA326480) | marine metagenome | isolation source: seawater | place: Atlantic Ocean: North West | collected 2012 | reverse complement strand
TCAGCAGGTCGTGGGTTCGAGGCCTACAGGCAGCACCATCGGGTAGGTGGCCGAGTGGTTAATGGCAGCAGACTGTAAATCTGCCGACGCGAGTCTACGAAGGTTCGAATCCTTCCCTGCCCACATCCAGTAAATGATATACCACCGGAATCGCTCCGGTAACTTTGAAAAGGCCGCATTGAGCGGCCTTTTTTGTTATTCGGCGGCGACGCCGGGACCTGGTGATTGCGCAGGAACATTGAAATTTTTGATCCGGATTCTTCCCGGGCCCCCGGGCATTCTCTTCCGGTGAAGATGTTTCTCGCAAAACGGGGCATTCGTGGACCGCGCCTCTGAAAAGGATCCCGGTGAATTAAAACCCCGCGTTTGATAGAACGTTCCATTTAGCACTAACTATGGAAAAGAGCTTTACCGGACCAGGCAGATGGATCCAGAACTGGCATTATGGTGGAGCATTCGTTGGATCGTCTAATCCGAATCATATCGCGGCTATTCGTCCGGAGCTTATTCAGTGGAATTCCTCTGGCCTGTCTCTTTGCAATTCAATGCAATATTTCGACGCTGGACTGCAGACAGGAAGATCCGAGTTGCTCCAATTCTTCTTTGATGAGTTTGATCGTAATCCTTTATCGACCAAACGCAGTGTACTGGGGCGATTCGAACGATAACGGCCTCTACCTGTCCGATTTGGACAGCATTGAATCGGGAACGTCAAGATTGCTGTTCACGGGCCCTGTTAGTCCGAACATACTGTTCATCTCCGCCGATAGAAAGTGGGCCTGGTTCACGGGCGGAATTGAGAACACTGCTTACCGAGCTGACCTACCTGCGGGCCCAGCCACTGTGTTGGACAACGGTTATTCCGATATAGATGGCATATTCTTTGCTGAATCTACAGGGATCCTGTACATCAGCGATAGTGGGAGCTCGACCATTTACTCTGCAACAGCCGATTGGACCAGCCATACCATGCTGGGGGCACCGGTCGGCCCCCGCGGGCTCTTCATTGATTCCAGAGATAGCAAGCTGTACCTGGCGGACAACACGCAAATCATCCGTTCCGAGCTGGATTTTTCCGGTTACACCCCGATTGTAGCCACTGCCGGAGATCCCAGAGATTTGGAGATGGACTCGGACCGGAGCTTAATATTCTGGACCGACCAGACTGGCGGCGCCATCCGTAAGGCGGGTACGGACGGAAGCGGGGACACCCAAATCGCTTCTGGTCTAAATAGCCCTTTTGGGATCGCTCTGGATACGGCCAATCAGTGGGTGTACTACTGCGAAACCGGAACAAACAGCATCGGGCGCATCAAATACGATGGAAGTTCTCAGCAAATGATCTTCTCAGGAATCAGCTGCTGGGACCTGGAAATTGCGCGTTCCTTTTAGCGGGAATCCAAGCCCGGTTGCTACGGCACCATGGGCCACTAACTTGAAAACAAGTGGCACGAGCGAGAATAATTCTCCGATGCGATACAAATCCATCGTCGCTGGTTTTAGTTTGGTTGGGAATATCTCTCCGTCGCACTTGTTCCGTCTTTCCCATCCGTTTATTTGTGAATAAAATAGATGCCTATTGGAAAGCTCCCTCGCCGCCTCCCATCCGCAATGCACTTCCCCCGGATTTGGACCTTTTTGCGCTTTGGTTCTCCTGCTGTTTTATCCGGGAGCCATAGAGGCTGAGCGATCCCGGCCGGAATAGTGAGTTGACCAATTACGAACTGAATGCCAGAAACTGGAAATGAGCAAAGCCAGCGTGAGAAGCCTTACATCCTCCATCCGATTGTATTCCGGGCTCATCCTGATGGTCTATGTCTTTACGCATCTGCTCAATGCAGCCCTGGGATTGATTTCCATCGAAGTAATGAATGCAGCGCTGAAACTGGTGCAGCCAATCTGGGATCCCATGGGCTTCGGATGGCTGGTGCCCGGAGCGGCCTTCCTGCACATGATCACCGCTCTCTATGAAATCATGAGAATGCCGGTGCTGCGCTTCAGCATCGGGTACTGGACCCGCTTGCTACTGGGCCTTATGATTCCATACGTACTAATCGCTCATTATATGGGTTCGCATATGACTCCGGATGCACTGGGATTTGACCCGGAGTATGCAGGTGCAATCTATTCGATGTTCAACCCGTACATCTTTCCGACCATGGTATTTCTGGTAATTGTAGCATGGGGCCATGGCTGCCTGGGAATGCATTACTGGTTACGCTTCAAGCCCTGGTACCCGGCCGCATGGAAGATTGCTATCGTGCCGACCATCGCCCTTCCTGTATTGGCCATCGCTGGATTCATAAGCGGCGGAAAAGAGGTCATGATTCAGATCCAGGATCCGCAACGAAAAGAAGCCCTGCTCACTCAACATGGCGCTAAAACAGAGCAGGAGATGTTAGAGGAATCTCTAAAACTTGGTAATATCGCAGGTATAGGTTATTCTGGATTCCTGGCGCTGGCTTTCGCCGGTCGGTACCTACTTCAGATCGTTCGAAAACGCAGGCGAACCATTCGCATAGTGTACAGCGATGGCACAACCGTCTATGTCCCTCCCGGAATTACCGTGCTGAATGCAAGCATGCTGGCAAATGTTCGCCACCCTTCTGTATGCGGAGGTAGAGGGCGCTGCTCTACCTGTCGAATTCGTATCGAAGATGGAGCCGGCAGTCTATCGGAACCCACAGATGAAGAACGCAAAGTCCTGACCCGAATCAATGCGGCTCCCAATGTAAGACTGGCCTGCTCAGCCAGTGTCCAGGCCAACGTGCGCGTACATCCCCTGTTGGGCGTGCATGAGGCTTCTTCCCGAACCCTGAATCGGTCCGACGAGTTTAGCTTTGGTCAGGACATAGACATCGCTATTCTCTTCGCAGATCTACGAGGATTCACAGAGCTCTCTGAACACAAACTGCCCTATGACATCGTCTTTCTGCTCAATCAATACTTTCAACAAATGGGCCATGCTATCGAAAAGGAAAACGGCCATGTAGATAAATTCATTGGTGATGGAATTATGGCTCTGTTCGGACTGCGATCAGGTGTAAAGCAGGGATGCATGGCCGCTCTGAAAGCAGCTCTGTCAATGGAATTGGAGCTGGAAAAATTGAACCGTAGTCTGGAGCACGATCTATCCGAACCCCTGCGCATGAGTATCGGCATTCATTGCGGGCATGTCATCGCCGGTCGCATGGGATATGGGAGCACTGTAGGTCTAACAGCCGTGGGAGATCCGGTTAATACGGCCAGTCGCCTGGAGGGTATGACCAGACAGTTGAACTGCAACCTGGTCATTTCGCAGGATGTGCTGGACAATGCAGGATTGGAACGAATTGCTCTCCCTGGTCATGATGTAGCCGTTCGCGGCCGCACAGGAATGCTTCGCGTTTTTTCCCTTCAATCGGCCTCTGAGCTGGAGATTTCAGCCATGCCAGCGTTAGATAAGTCTTGGGAAGATTAAAAGGCGACTGCTGTCCAGATGATTGCCGGAAATTTGTTGAATCATTTTCGGGGCCTCTTACAGTTCTAGCATGGCTACTGAACCCGCCCTGGATGCAGAGATACAGCACAAGACGGAAGCACAGAGGACCCGAACGACCGGCTCTTCCCTGGTGGCTGTATTACTAATCGTATTTTCCATGCTTCCCATTACCGGCACCTGCGGAGATTTCCAGCGGCTCTGCCGATCCGATGACCCGGGCTGCTCAGAGACCAGTCTACTGACATTCTTAACCCTTGCATCCCTGCGCGCCGTGTACTGGGGAGATATAACAAATAGCCTTCTATACAAGATGGACGATGGAACGATGACCGCGACGCCCCGGATTGGTGTGCCATCCCTTCCTCGAGAACTATCCTTTTCTGCAGATGGTCGGACCCTGTGGATGGCAAACGGAGCCCAGGTGCTGCGCATTTCGATGGTGGATGGAGCAAATACAACAATCACATCTTCCCCATCAGATGTCATGGATCTGGTGGTGCTGGAAGAAGAGGGAATCATCTACTACTCAGATAATGGTAGCGGACAGATAGACACCACAGATCTAAGCGGAGGAAATTACACGACCGTCTTCGGACCTGGATCGAACGAAGCCATGGACCTGGATGCTGAAAATGAACACCTGTACATGGTCGACAACAATCAGCTCAAGCGGTTCAATTTTGATGGCACCGGCGAGATTGTACTGGTGGCATCTGTAGGTCTCACATTCGACCTGGAATTGGACCTGGCGGCTGGAAAAATCTACTGGGCCGATGGGACTTCGAGCGAAATTCACTCCGCCAATCTAGATGGGAGTAACGAACAGGTTTTGATTTCCGGTCTGAGCTCACCCCGGGGTATTGCGGTGAGCCCCGCAAGTCCCTACATCTATTTCTGCGACTTTGGCAACCAGGCCATTACTCGAATCCTGCGTGATGGCACTGATCCAGTGGTTGTATCCAGTGGTTATCAATGCCAGGATGTGGATTTCGCTTCTCGTTAGTAGCCTCACCGCTTACGAGACAGACACTTTCCAATATGTAAATCGCTCAGAAAAGCGAATTGACTGGATGAAAGAGACCATATATTTGCTTTAATGAAATCCATCGCTTGTTTCTTACCTGGAGTTCTCCTTGTTTTCAACTGCCTTACGATCTATCCCGATCCGGATGTGTCAGGCTATAACGTCCCTGCCTATGAGGCCAATGCTCGCCAGCCTCCGATAAGAGAAGCATTACGTGGCCATGGACTGACTCACAATGAAAGTTCCCTGATCACGGTCGATGCCACCAAGTCCTCATTGGATTCTAACAGTTGCATCATTGCGGCACTATTTGTCTTTCTGATTCCCTGCTGGGACAAGAACCAGTACGAAGTCACCTTCGAGGTAAAAGCGCCACTAGTGGACTCCACAAGGAAAGAACGTGTAAAAACGAAGATTGAGAATACCGCGTTCTATTTCTTCCCATTTCTCATTTTCAGTCCTTTCATCGCTGACAATCATCCATTCTCAGGTGGATTGGACGAGGCGGCCCTGAAGGCGGCTCCGGACATTCAGAAAGCTGTCCAGAGCATGCAGGCCTGGATTCAGGAGAGAAAAGTAGAGATCGATGGAGTCAAAGCGAACAAGAACCAATTTCCCATCATTATTAATCAATTCGAGTTGGCGTATGATTCCAGATCCCGCCACAGCAAATCGGTTACCCTTGACTTTTACAACAATACTGGAAGAGAAATTACAGAAATCACAATAGAATTCGCCCCGGCCCCATCACGCTACAGCGTGGCTCCGGAGCAGCCAGTGGGTCCCTTCGCTTATGTCAAGCGAACGAAAAAAATGAATGTTTCCGCCGGCGACTTTGCTACTGATACTCGGTACTCGGACGTGGGAAGCAGTGAGAAAGTAAATGCAGTATTTCTCCACTCCATTACCCTGTGCTTTTCTGACGGAAGCACTGCATTCTACAATGCAAATAGAGCTAAAAAGATGATGGAGAAAGCACCACGACAGCTGTTCAAGTAAGTGGTAACTGATGGTTGGCTGGCAGTCTTTCCCGTGGGGCAAGCCCATCGTGGTATCGAGCGGCCATCAATGTCAGGATGTGGATTTCGCTTCTCGTTAGTGGCCTCAGTGCTTACGCTTCGGGCCCTGTCCAGTCCGGATAGTAATTTCTCAGGTCCCGGCTTATGAAGAAGGAACCTCAGAAACCTGCAAGTCAATTTCCCGAGAAAAACCTAACGCCCGAAAAAGCGAGTTGACTTAATCATTCACCCTGGTACATGCTTTGCATCTATGAAAGCTTTGCTCAGCTCATTAATTGCATCTCTTCTCGTTCTAAATTGCCTAACAATTTATCCGGATCCAGATGTGTCTGGCTACAATGTTCCGGCCTATGAGGCCAATGCCAGCCAGGCACCGGTCAGAGAAGCCTTGCAGGGTCATGGGCTGAGTCACGATGGCCGCTCGCTGATAACAATCGATGCAGACAAAAGTAAACTGAACTCCACCCGGTGCATCATTCCGGCTCTTTTCATGTTTCTTATTCCGTGCTGGGACAACGAACAATACGAAGTTACTTTCGAGGTCAAAGCGCCACTCCTGGATTCCAGCAAAAGGGAACTGGTAAAAACCAACATCGAAAACACCCAGATCTATTTTTTCCCATTTTTCTTATTCAGTCCTTTCATCGACGATACGGATCCTTTTACAGGAGGACTGGATGAAGCGGCCCTGAAAGCAGCACCGGATATACAAACAGCTGTGCAGAGCATGCAGGCCTGGATTCAGGAGAAGAAGAAGAAAATTGATCGAGTCAAAGCCAACAGGCAACAGTTTCCCATCGTCATCAACGAATTCTTATTTGCCTACGATTACAGATCGAGCTACAGCAAATCTGTGACGCTGGACTTCTACAACAACACAGGAAAAGAGATAACCGAAATTACCATTAAGTTTGCACCTGCACCATCGATTTTCGTTATAACCCCCGTAAAGCCAGTGGGTCCCTTCGCCTATGTGGAGAGAACAATTAAGATGAGAGTTCCACCGGGTGGTTTTGCAACGGAAACACGGTACTCCGACGTTGGAAGCAGTGAAAAAGTGAACGCCGTATTTCTAGAAGCCATTACCCTTCGCTTCGCGGACGGAACAACGGCCTATTACAATGCCTACCGGGTAAAGAATATGATTGAAGAGGCACCGCGTCAGTTGTTCCAATAGATAGTCCGCGATGGCTTACGCACCGCCACCACTCAAAAACAGAAATTGCCGCTTATTACACCGCTGCTGCCACTGCCCCAAGGTTCTCATGCGCTTCCTTTAGAAGTCGCTCTGTAGTGGAAAAATCAATACAGGCATCGGTTATGGATACTCCGTATTTCAGATCCTTCAGGTCCGCAGGAATCTTCTGGTTTCCTTCATGCAGATGGCTTTCCAGCATGATGCCAACCAGCTGATCATTGCCCGCCCGACGCTGGTTGACGATTTCCTGGAGGGCAATCTCCTGCTTTCCATGCTGTTTTCCAGAATTCGCATGGGAACAATCCACAACAATGCGATTCTTGCAGCCTGATTTCTTCAGTGCTTCCATTACTTCGGCTACGCTGGATTGATCGTAGTTGGGTTTACTGCGGCCTCCTCGAAGTATGATGTGACAATGTGGATTTCCCGTGGTACGGACCACGCTAACCGAGCCATCCTCATCCACTCCCAGAAAACTATGCGGATGAGCGGCTGATTCGACAGCTTCGAGAGCAACCTGAGCATTTCCGTCCGTATTATTTTTGAAGCCCACTGGCATGGAAAGCCCGCTGGCCATCTCTCTATGAGTCTGGCTCTCGGTTGTGCGAGCACCGATGGCCGCCCAGCACACAAGATCGCCGATGTACTGAGGTATGAATGGATCCAGAAACTCGGTTGCGGTAGGAAGACCCATCTCCAGGATTCTAAGCAGTATCTTTCTGGCTTTTTCCAGACCAGTATTAATGTCATAGGATCCATCCAGATGAGGATCGTTGATCAAACCCTTCCAGCCGATGGTGGTCCTGGGCTTTTCGAAATACACACGCATGATGGGAAACAGTTTATCATCCAGTTCCTTCGTCAGCCGTGCGAAGCGCTCTGCATATTCAAGAGCGGCCTTTTCATCATGAATGGAACATGGACCGGAGATCACCATAAACCTGGGATCATCTCCGGAAAGAATTCGTGCGATAGTCTGGCGACTGTTACTGACCAGTGCGGAAACCTCAGGAGTGGCGGATAGTTCGGACAAAAGCTGAGTGGCGGGTCTTAGTTTTTCGAAGGATTTTACGTGAATATTCTGAGTTGAAGTCATGGGTCTATGTCCATTTTTTTCTGACGGTGGTCTGGCTGGCAAGTGAGGATTACATGCGAATGCCGTTTGCTCTTATAGTTTCGGCCGGGCTGCACCAGCCCTGTACCCGGGAAAACCGGGGAATCTAATTCTTTTCGGGGACTCGTTGTACTCTGGGAAGTCGAACCCGAAGCTCCGTGCCTTTCACGGCATCGGTCGAAAAGTCTATGTCGCCTCCATGGGCGCGTACAATGAGGCTCGCGCTGTAGGTGCCCAGACCGGCCCCTCCTGAAGAGGGACCACGGGAGTATCGCTCAAAGAATGATGCACGAACCTCCTCGGGGATTAGTCCCTGGTTATGGACTGAAATCGTAACATCCGATTGTGGTGCTGGCTTTTCCTGTAGCATAATGGACACTACGGATTCTTCCGGAGCAGCTTCGATGGCATTCTTGATTAGATTTTCCATCATGGTTTTTAGATGCAGTCCATCACCCGGAACCATGCAGGGCGGAGCCTGGTCCAGCAACCGATCTCCAAATGAACCCACCAGAGTGACACTTTTGTTTCTGGCAAGTCGAGCAAATCCAGCCACCACTTCCTGAAGCAATTGATTGAGGTCCACCGGATCCTGGGCCAGCTTGTATTGGCCAGATTCCATTTCGAAAATATCCAGAGATCTTTTCACCATTTCCAGCATCTGATCCGCGGATCGATTGATCCTTCTATACACATCTACGTGCGGCGAACCTTCAGGATCGGACAGGAGCATTTCGCTGTAACCCAGGATGACACCCAGCGGACTCTTCAGGTCATGCTGAATGATTCGCTCCGCTTCGCGACGCATGTTTTCGCTTTTTCGAAGGTCCACATTCAATCGATGAAACATCAAGGCTACCAGGGACACAGCCAGCGCGACTACGATAGTAATTGCAAGAGCCACATAGAACCAGGTTAGATCCATACCTGGATTGGGATCGTACATGAATCCATCCAGATCATAATCCTGACGCATCATGTTCAACTCAGCATATACGCTGGCAATGTGTTCCCATCGCCCGGGATACATATGCCCGATCTCTACGATTTCTGGCATCAGTAGCTTCATCTGCTCCGCTTCAAATCGAAGATGCTCCAGGCTATGTCTCTTGCTGTACCTGTTGTAAATTAGCTGAATGATTTCCTCTGGATTCTCCATGGCATACCGCCATCCGCGGAGACTGGCTTCGCGAAACCGCCGAACACGATCTGGATGATCTTCCACCTGGGATTGAGTGGTAAACAGGTTGTCCCCGTAGAAGTCGATGCCCGCGGCCCGAGGAGAAAAAAGCAGATAGGGAACATTCTGAACCCGGAGGGCAAAAGGTTCATCGGTAATATAAACCGACATCGCATCGGCCTGACCCTGAACCAGTGCGGCCGTATTGAAGGTATGGGGAGGTTGAATCAGTTTATGAAGAGAAACACCTTCTCTGTTTAGATAGGCAAATAACTCGGCGGAATGAGGCTCTATCATCACCTTCTTGCCTTCCAGTCCATGCAGAGTCTGTATTCCGGAGTCTTTTCGCAACAACAGTGCCAGAGGCGAATGTTGAAAAATTACCGCAAGCACCACCACAGGCTCACCTTTTTGGTGCATCAGAACCAGATCGGTGGTTCCAACACCAAATTCTGCATGTCCGTCCAGCACCCGATCTATGGTTTCCTGCCCTTCTGTGGCTTCCAGGATCTCTACATCCAGGCCAGCTTCGCGGTAGTAGCCTTTCTCCACGGCTGCATAGTAACCGGCGAATTGAAACTGATGCTTCCACTTTAACTGCAGTCTTACAGGTTCCAGAACTGTACCAGGAGTAGTAGCCGGACTATCGTTCAATTGATGATCATGGGTGGTGGATTCCTGGGAGTCGGGCTGCCCTCCTGGATGAGCCAGAAGAAAACCTGGAGAAACCAGCGATAGGAGAACAAGCCACCTGAGACCGAGCCACCGGAACCATAGAGCGTAGGAAAAGCCTATCAAGAGCGCGGATCTCATTCGGACACTTCTCCAATGTCTTCATTCCAGAGCTCCGGCCTTTGTTCAATGAATTGGGCCATCATATCGATGCAATCTTTAGACTGAAGATCTATAACTTTGATTCCGTTCTCCCGGAGCCAGTCCAATCCCCCGGGAAAGTTTACGGACTCCCCCACGATGACGGTACCTATGTTAAACTGACGAATCAATCCGCTACAGTACCAGCAGGGTGCCAGAGTAGTCACCATGATTTTGTCTCTGTAGTTTTTCTGTCTTCCAGCGTTTCGAAATGCATCAGTTTCACCGTGCACCGAAGGATCATCGTTTTGCACTCTTCGATTGTGACCACGGCCCAGAAGATTTCCTTTTGCATCGAACAATGCAGCACCAACTGGTATCCCGCCCTCTTCAAGGCCGGCCCGGGCTTCTTGAATCGCAATCTCTAGCATCTGCTTATGGTCCATAGATTCCCTGTTTATTGATCGGTAAGAAGCTGTCCAGGGTAAGAGGGCCCAGGGGTGGGCCCAGAAGTCAAGAGATCGGTAGCACCGGCGGATCAGTGCATGTAGTGCGAAACAGGCCTGGCGCTTTCCCTAGCACTGAAATAGGACGCCTCGACCTGGATATTCAAGCCTCATTTCCATGAGCTCCCATTCATCGTAGCGAAGAACCTAGTCCGCAAATTCCACTTTCATCATATCCTTAATGAATTCTCGGATTCTTAGCATATCCATGGGAAGGGTGAGAGTCTGGCATTTTGCACAACGCCCTTTAAAGGGCTCATTCTGATACCTTAGATAGAGCATTCTGGGTGGAATTCCAGGAACTGCACCCAGCTTCTCTTCCATTATGCATCCATCCACATCCGGTCCAGCGATGACCAGGCAATGATCCGGACCGATAGGGGCAGACGAGTCTACGATATGGAAGTGATGTCCCTCGTCTTCCAGCACTTCACGGACCACAGAGCGCAGACCATCGTCATCGGTTATTACTAGAATGTATGCATGCATGGCTCGGCCACTTATTCTTCGCGCGTGGAATCTTCCTGGGCTTTCAGATAGTCATTGATGAATTGCACTATCTCCTGGTTGATTCTCTCTTTGTCGGTTCGCACGTATTTGCTGAGCAGAACATGGGCACCATCTTCGATAGCCACCGATCGATTCAAAGGATTCCCTCCGAATTTGGCAAATCCCTCCAGCATTGCATTCACATCTGCCGTGGGGTCCTGCTCCTGCTCATTCTTGTAATAATATAGCATGAGCGTCGGGCATTGCACAGCCTCAAAAGTGGCCGGCCGGGCAATGTATTCTTTCAAATTGTACAATGGCACCAGGGCCGACATGTATTGCTTTGTGTACCAGTATTCCTCATATCCATCCACGGACCTGGCATTTTTCGGATCTCGGGAGGAATCTCGAACTTCGCCGCCATTCACCATTTCAGCCAGAACCAGACCACCAGGATACCCCAGAACATTCCCGGTCTTATCTCTGAATTCGTAGAAAGGTGATGCCAGAATCAGAGCATCCACTTTGTCAGGATAGTTGGCCGCCAGGTAGGTAGAGATAAGCCCACCCATGCTGGTTCCCACAACCACAACGTGGTCGCCCAGCTTCTGCATCATCTGCAGAGCATCAGCCGAGTAATCCAGATAATCAGCCAGTTCTACGGAATTATGGTCCTCCATATTCGTTCCATGGCCGGGCAGACGCAGATAGAAGGTATTGGCCTGAAACTTAGAGGCAATTTCGTCCATGACCATTTCCCCTTCGGCCCTGGAAGCCCCAAATCCATGTACATAGAGAAATGCAATGGGTGTTTTATCGCCATAACGAATGAGTCGCTCTTCATTTCCGGGACGAGCTCCTTTTTCGGCGCCCTCCTGCAGCCGATCCTGCAGATATACATCAAAGCTGGCCTTTTCATCTTCTGTTAATCGACTGTGATATTCATAGCCGGGGCCTGGCAGAAGTGCATAGCCAAGAATAAATAGCCCCAGCAGGGACACATACAGCTTCCAATTGCGGTACAGAGGTCTTTCTTTTTCCATATTTCCGATCCGATAATTTATACGTCGGTCGAACCTACGACAGCCAGACGAAAGGAAAAGTTTTTTTCCAACGGATGACCTATGCCTGAAACTCAGATACGAAATAGCCAGAGCGTAATGACTCAAGTGGCAGGAAATACAGCCTTTCGTGTCTGTATTTTTCCCGAGCCCGCCGAGCATTTCCCGGAAGATCCGGAGCTCTTTCTGGAGAATTACCAGCCCATCCAGGTGCATCGGGATGCAGAGGGCAAGGCTGTGGCGAAAAAGAAGGATCTTCGCTTCGTATTTGATCCTCCTACCGGAATATTTCGCCTGGATTCTGGCACAGAAGATCTGCTGGCCGGTCAGATCCGCACTGTGGAGTTTCCTCTGGATCGAATCAAGATACAGCTGGAAGCCGATGAGCAATTATACGGGATGGGCGCTGCCGGCAATGAACCGGATCGCATGAATCAGCACTTTTTGCTCAGAAGCATGGATACGCAGTTCTATGCTACTGCGGGCCAGACCTATTCTACATTTCCCTTTTTTCTTATTCGAAAGGGAAACCGGTTTCGAGCCATCTATTTGCATACTTCCTATCCGCTGGATATTACCACCACCAATGACACATCCGGCGAAGACGGTGCCTCCATCATCATTCAGTATTACCGTCCCGAAGCAGCGCAGCCTGTGGATCTGTTCTGCTTCTATGGCTCAATCAGGGAAATCCTGGATGCCTATACAGCCCTCACCGGTCGACCGTTCCATCCTCCGCTCTGGGCTATGGGATTTCATCAATCCAGATGGTCCTATAAAACAGCCCATCGAGTGAAAGAGATTGCTGATGGATTTCGCCAGAGAGATCTTCCCTGCGATGCCATTCATCTGGACATTCATTACATGGACCGATACCGGGTATTCACCTGGAGCAATGATCGCTTTCCGGATCCAGCACAACTGAATCGGGATCTGGCAGAGATTGGAATTCGCACGGTGACCATTGTTGACCCAGGAGTCTTCATAGGCGATGACTACTCGGTATATCTGGATGGTCTGAAACAGGATCTTTACTGCAAGCGTACAGATTCCGATGAAAATTACCGTGGCAAGGTCTGGCCAGGTCCCACGGTGTTTCCGGACTTCATAGAAGAAAAAACCAGGATATGGTGGGCCAGCCATCACAAGACATTGTTCGATGCAGGTGTTTCTGGCATCTGGAACGATATGAATGAACCGGTTCTACAAATCGGTAAACTGGATGAGCCTCTGGATCAGCCCATTCGCCATCAAAGCGGCTCCCATGCGAGGTATCGAAATCTTTACGGAAACTATGAGGCGAAAGCCACCAGGGATGGATTTCATCGCTGGAAGAAAGGCGAAAGAACTTTTGTTTTAACACGATCCGCTCATTGCGGGATTCAGAAGTATGCGGCACTATGGACCGGGGACAATCACAGTACCTGGGAGCATTTGAATGCCAATCTGCATATGGTGGTGAACCTGGGGCTCAGTGGCGTTCCCATGAGCGGCGCCGACGTTGGAGGATTCTGCAGGGGGCCCGGAAGCCTGGGTGCTATAAAGCTCTTCAAAAACAAGGAGCTATTCGCACGCTGGATGGAGCTTGGCTCTTTAATGCCTTTCTTTCGGGTTCATACCGTCCTGTACAGTTTTTCCCAGGAGCCCTGGAGCTTTGGCGATGAAGTGCTGGAAATATCCAGAAAGCACATGAATCGCAGGTACAGGCTCATGCATTATTTTGCCAGCCTCATCCATGAATCTCATCATACCGGGGAGCCTCTGGTACGTCCTGTCTGGTATGAATTCCCGGAGATGAATGAAGATGGTCTGGAATCTCAATTCATGCTGGGACCGAGTCTGCTGGCCTGCCCGGTGCTTTCACCGGGAATGAAGAAACGCAAGGTGGTGCTTCCTCCGGGTGAATGGTTCGATTTTGAAACCGGCCGCAGATACGTCGGCGGACAGAGCCACTTTCTGGATACAAAGCCAGGATACTTTCCTCTGTTTGTTCGAGGAGGTTCGGCCATTCCAACATGTCCGGCAAGACGAAACGCAGAAGACAGTGTAAGGTCAGGCCTGCATATCGAAATCTATCCAGGGGAAACCATGTGCGGCACCGTCATTCTGGACGACGGAATTACAGAAAACCAGAAGCCCACACGTATAGATGTGAAAGGGTCTCAGAGTCGCACCGGTCAGCTTACGATACAGATAGATGTAGAGCCCGGAGATTACGAACCGCTGTTTCGTAAATTCCAGCTAAGACTACCCGGTGTGTTTCGTCATATGCTTGGTGAAAACTCAGTTACGGGAGCATCCGTGGATGCGGTTCGGGAAGACCGTTCACTGGATATGATCTACTTTGAACTTCCTCTGCAAAGCGACACCTACAGATTCGATTTTCGAAATACGATTCAGGGCAGTTAGTGAATTGCTTCCGGGCTCATCGACACCGGCGGATGCACTCACAGGAACCGGCAAATGAAGCAGCATATCGACCACATCGATCATCGCATTGCCCGGTTGTTCAAGCGCTATGGTCACTATACCCACCGAGTGTCTCTGGGACTTTTATTCGTATGGTTTGGATCCCTGAAAATTGTAGGTCATAAGACAGCCACATCGATCATAGCTCATACAATCTACTGGGGATCCCCGGAGGACATTGTTCCTCTTCTGGGCTCTTTTGAGCTCTCCATTGGACTCTGTCTCTTGATTCGCCCACTGGCCAGAGCAGCTATTCTAATGCTCCTCGTAAGGCTTCCGGGTTCTGTTCTTGCTCTGTTGATGCTTCCGGAGGTTTGCTGGCAGGAATTTCCCTTCGCGCCCACTATAGCCGGTCAGTACCTAATCAAAGACATTACAATCTTTTTTGCTGCCATAGCCATTGCCGGTTCAGTCCGGGAAAAAAGCGATAGTGAAATCCTTCACTGACCCCAGGGGCCCAATTAGAAACGGTCCATGGCTTTCGCGATCCCGGGGATTTGCCCCCGCTGGAGCTGTGCTGGACACATCCGAATGAACTGGCCCCACCTTGATCCAGCCGATCCAATCGGCCATATCGGATGCTAAATGGTCGAATGTGATTCTGTGGCCCCGCTACCAAGCCAGAAGCTCAGAGGAACTGTAATGCAGACCCACAACAATCCGTAGGTAAGAATGGCAATCATTGTGGCCGGGTCGGAAAACACCTGGGCCCCCAGAAGAAGTGAAAGCGAAAGATTTCGAGTGGCCGTAGTCATGGACAGGGAACGCATATGACCGGCGGATTTACCTGCGGTCAAACCGAGTAGTAGAAGTGCGGCCACGAACAGAGCCATGGCCAGTGCTGGTTTCCATCCATTGGCAATCAGTATCTCTCCCTTGAGCCAGAGCAGCAGAATCGTAAGGACTACAAGGCATACGTTGGCCAGGATCCGGAAGTAACGAGACCAGATATGGGCCAGACCGGGCTTCCAGTGATGGCCCAGCATTCCCAGCAGGAGCGGTAGAATATGGAAAAGACCGATCAAGATCAGAATCTTGCCCAGAGGAATCTCCATTCCTTCGCCGGTTCCCAGTAGCTCCAGAAATAGAGGAACCGTCAGCAGAGAGGCGAAACTTAGAATTATAACCAGGGTTACCGAATAGGCTAGATTTCCTTTCGCATTGGACGAAAGCAATGGTCCCGTATTTCCTCCGGGCGCTGCAGCACAAATCATAAGTCCCAGCGCTGCGGTGGCAGAGAATTCAAAGGCCATTGCAAGCCCCCAGGCAATAAGCGGTGCAAGAAACAGATTTATGGCAAGGCCCCTGGAAAGCGGGCCCACTTCTTTAACACTGTGCATCACCGATGAAACAGGCAATGCCAGTCCCATGGCCAGCATCGCACTGCCGTTCAACGCGATTACCAGAGAGTCCTGTAGAAGTTCCCAGTTCATCCGGGAAACTCTAAAGAGTGTCCGAAGACAGTGAACCCTTTTTCCTTATTCGGGGGATTTTCTCCGGGCCTCGAGCGATGGAATCAGGCCGAAGGAAGCCGGAACGCTCATCGGGGCTCACCGTCGGCAATCAAAGACAAAGACAGGATCTGGTAATCGAGTCAAAAGCTGGGCGATTAAACCGGACGACCGAAGCCGCTATTCAGGACGGGTATCCATCTCTTCATGATTCGAGGAGGAATTGCTCTGGCCGCGAGGGTTAGCATCTGGCATCAGAGCTACGATAATTACGCCGATCCAGGAAAGGCAGAGTGTAAGCCCCAGAGCCAGGGGAATGCTCTGTGCCTTTCTTCTCGCAATATAGTTACTGAGTAAGAGCGGCGGAACATAGAGAAGGGCCACCAGCACCAGGATTATGAGGATTTCAAAAAGTCCAAGCGCCTGCATGCTTTTTACTTTAATCACTGAATAGCCCGGGACTGCATTTTAGCCCGGCGGTCATCGATTGGTTTTCTTTTTATGTAGACCGTTCCCATATCGCGAATCCCCGGAAACGTTTCGGCTGTAGAATTTTCCGTGCTATGATGCATCATTACCGGGCATTATCGGGCCAGCGTGCGCAGCTCCAGCAGTAGCCTTTCCAGAGAATGCATCCTTTCTCTGGCACGGGCAGCCAGCATGGGATAGCGACTGATTACATCTCTATAGAGTACCTGAACCTTGACGATGCCTGATATATAATCCCGGGCCCAGTATCTCTTACTTCTGTGCTTTTGCCCCTCGAAACGGCGAATGGTTTGCTCCAGTTGATTCTCGGCACGACGAAAGAATTCCATACCCGGCACATCCTGGGTAGGAGCGGATCTTCGTAACACCGCACCTATGCCCGCGGGCTCGGCACCACCCATGGCAGCTCGAAACAGCTCCTGCCCGGCGCGATACCCCGGAGTAAAGCCACGGTGCTGGGAATAACCGGGCGCCGGTCGATTCTGAGTATGAGAGGACGGACGAGAATTGGGATCTGGCTTCCGATAGATACGGGCTCCGCCAGGAGCGGTTTCCATAATCGGCACTCCCGCCTTAAGGGCATCGTAGGCTTCGATTAGAATTCTGGCCTGGTCTTCATTCCCTTTTCTATCGGGATGGCAGTGCTTGATCTTTTCACGAAAAGCCCTCTTTACGGCTTCTGCTGAGTCCCCGGGGCGGACTCCTAGCAATCGACAGTATTTATAGAGGGTTTCCAAATGATGTCTCTCCGGTTGTTATTATCGGTGGTACCGGTCAGGATCTTCGATGATCTTCCCGGTTTTTCCATTCCCGATAGGTCATTCCGCTGGCAAGACCGGTGTAACTCCTTTTAGAGAACATCAGGAAAATAAAGCCAAGGAAAATACAGACCCAGCTAACAATAAATGCGGAGAGAGTTGTATTCCCTGTGTAATCTTTCAGCAGCTGATACAGAGAAAACATCAGAGAAAATGAGGCGCCGATCAAAAAGAAGATCCCCAGCACCAGAAAAGCTGTACCACCCATCCATTTACCGGATCGGTACTCCACCTGATAGGTCATGTAGGCCTTCAGGGACCGCAAATAGGCGGAACGATCAAACAGATAGGCTGCCAGGTTTTGCGCCAGACTGCGAAACAGTGGCAGGTTTCTGGCCAGCTCTGCATTCATCCGGTCTCGGTCCAGACCGGATGAATTTTGCCTGCTGGAAGACATTTTAGTTTTTGCGACCGATCAAGAGACCCAGCAGCAATCCAAAGCCCAGGCCTGTGACTCCGGCGATCAAAGTGGATCGTTCCGGATTTTCCTTTACATACTGGCCGGCAGCATCCACGAACTCCTGAGCCCCTTCGCCATAAACCGCTGCTCGCGCTCTGGCCTGCTCATAGGATTCCTGAGCTCTGGCTCGGGCTTTCTGAGCCTGACCCTTCAGGTTTTCATAGCCCTGCTTCAGTTTTTCCGAGTTATTTCCGGTTCCACCGGTTTCATTAGCATGTTCTTCGCTCATTTTGTTCTCCTGTGCTATGTTTAAGGATATCATGCCGGGCCCATTAATGCAAACGATATATGGCCCCCGCAAATTGCAGAACCATCAGTTATTTCCGGCTCCGCCCGGTCTGTAAACGGATTTACTAGCGGTGATCCGTGACTCCGCGCTTGCTGTTCGCAAAAAAATCCATGATCATCTGCACTTCGGGAGGCTGACTTCCCTGGTCCTTTAGATGCTTCAGGGCCTGGCTGGTGTTCATTTTCTGATGATAGATTATATCGTAGGCGGCCTTGATCTGCTTTCTCACTTCTGGACTGCTTCCAGCGCGCTTCATGCCCACTACATTCTGTCCAATGATTGTGGCCGGATTTCCATCGGCCGTCGCAAACGGAGGCACATCTTTCACGATTTTGGCACATCCAGCAACCATGGCATAATCTCCAATGTTGCAGAATTGATGGATGGCCACAAGGCCAGAAACAAGCACACGGTTCCCGATATGAACATGGCCCGCCAGAACGCTACCATGCACCAGAATGTTTTGATCTCCCACCACGCAATCGTGTCCAACATGAAAGCCGCCCATCAGATAGTTATTACTTCCGATGGTGGTGGGCCGATCCAACTTGGTGGCCCGATGGATATTGGTCTGTTCACGGAATACATTGTTGTCTCCAATTAGAAGACCGGTGGGCTGGGCAGAATCAAAACCCAGGTCCTGTCCGTCCGCTCCCAGGATTGCATGGGCATCGATTCTGTTGTTCTTTCCGATGGTGGTGTGCGCGTAGATGCGGACATGGGAGCCGATTCTGCATCCTTCTCCGATCTTGACATTTCCATCAATGACTGTATAGGGCCCGATTTCAACGGAATCATGGATGTCGGCGCCGGAATCTACAATTGCTGTGGGGTGTATGGCCATACCTTCATTTTCTCACTCCCTGCATGTCTGCAATTGAAATACTTGCCGGGTACCCTGTAAAATTGATCCTGACGGAGTATAGTATGCCCGGTGCCATAGTATGCCTCGTCTAATGCAAAGAGGCTCCATTGAGGTACGGTGACGGTTCGCGTAGAAAAAATGGCGGCGGCATCCTTAAGAATTTATCCCGGAAGGAAGAAAGCATGGCAGAGGCAAACCAAGAAGATCTGGTAAGAACTCGTATTCTGGACTGGGCAGCGCCCAATTTTCCCCTGGAGATCCGGGACCAGGCCGCCCGGGTGTATGTAGATTATCGAGCCGGAGTTAGAAACGAAGAGACAGAGGCCTTTGCCGGAAAGCTGGCCTTTGGAACCGGTGGAATGCGCGGAGTTCTGGGCACCGGTCCAGGACGTCTGAATCGATGGACCGTAGGCCGGGCCGCTCTGGGCTTTGTGCAATATATTAAAGAAACGTATCACAATCCTTCCATAGTTATTGCCCATGATTCCCGTCGCATGAGTCCGGAGTTTGCCCGAGTAGTGGCCGGTCTGGCCGCCGGCCTTGGAGTTAAAGCATTTCTCTTCAAAGGAGTAACACCCACTCCCATTCTATCCTACGCAGTGCGACACCTGGGGGCAGCGGGAGGAGCGGTTCTTACAGCCAGTCACAATCCTCCGGAATACAATGGGTTCAAAGTCTATCTAGAGGATGGATCCCAGTTTACGGGAGATGCCCAGGTCCGACTGGAGCAACTTATTGAAGAGATCCGGGACTGGGATCTGCCATTCCGGGAAGAAGGCTCAGAAGACTTCAAGAAGAACATTCAGTGGATCGGTCCTGAAATTCAGGAAGCCTATTACAATGAATTTCAAAAACGCGGATTGGCCAAACATGTGGATGCGAAGTTCAAGATCGTATTTTCTCCTCTGCATGGAACGGCCGGGCCCCGGCTTCCTCCCCTGCTGGAGAAATTCGGCTACAATGTAATCGGAGTTCCGGAGCAAATGGAGCCGGACGGAGAATTCCCTACCGTAGAGCTGCCGAATCCGGAGGAAGCGGAGGCTCTGCGACTGAGCGAAGAAACAGCCAGAAAGCACGATGCAGAACTATTCCTGGCTACAGATCCAGATGCGGATCGTCTGGGAGCTGGAATCAAGAGCGGAAACAGATATATCCTCTTAAATGGAAACCAGCTGGGTAGCATCATGTGCGCTTTCATGTGCGAAAATGCTCCCAAAAAAAGCGACAAGAATTACTGGATCTTTAAAACTATCGTCACCACGGACCTACAAAAGGTTATCGCAGAGAAAAATGGCATCAAAATTAAAGATGTGCTCACTGGATTCAAGTACATCGCCGAGCAGATGCGAGAGCTGGACAATGGAAAGAGCGGCTTTCAAAAAGGAAAGGATGTCTTCCTATTTGGAGGCGAAGAGTCCTATGGATACCTGCCTGTTGAATTTGTTAGAGATAAGGATTCTCTGTCTTCTGCATTGGTACTGTGCCAAATCATTCAACAGATGGGCAACCTGGAGACCTATCTAAACCAGATCTATCTGAAGTACGGTCTGTATCTGGAAGATCTGAAGTCGGTTACCATGAAAGGCAGCGACGGTCAGCAGAGAATGAACCAGATAATAGATTCTCTTCGTGAAAATGACATGGTAGGTATGGAACTTGAAAATCGCACAGTAGTAGAGGTGCGAGACTTCAAAAAGCAGACAGTAAACAAGAAACCAGCACCTGAATTCTTCGGGGATCTACCTCCTTCTAACGTTATTCAACTTCTTCTGGAGCCAGAAGGCAAACTGACCATTCGACCGTCCGGAACAGAACCCAAGGTTAAGCTCTACGCCAGCCTGAAGTATCCAGATCAGCCGCAAAGTCTGGAAGAGCTGAACAAAGCAAGAGCGGAGCTGGAAAATGAACTTGTAAGTATTTCCGGTTTGTTCTTTGCACGGACCGGGCTCACCAGGTAGATTTTTCCAGAAATTCAAGGAGTGCTCTGGCCTGGTTATGCTGACGGTCCCTGGCGCTGTAAAGCAGCGTAACATCCCCCTTTCTGTGCTCTTCGCTTAGCATGGACACCCCCTGGCTGTTGGCTTCCAGCTCCTTCCAGTAGCGAGCTTTGAACTGGTCCCATTTTTTTGGATCATGATCGAACCATTTGCGTAACTCTGTGCTGGGAGCAATGTCCTTTAGCCAGAGGGATATATTGGCCTTATCCTTGCTAACTCCCCTGGGCCAGATTCGATCCACAAGAATTCGGATTCCATCGTCGGCCTCCGGCGGATCATAGATTCTTTTGAGACGGAAGGACACTGAAGCGATGCTGGATCAGCGAAAGAAAGAATAAAGCAGAATTCCAGGACCAGGTCTCCCTCCCGTCTACGGGCCCGGTCCCGGGAAGAATGGTCTGAAGGTAGTTTCATATCTGCCATTCCAATTCGCCAGGCACTTAGAATCGTTGACCTGCCGAAGGCCAGGCGAAAGTCAGTAAATAGCGGCTGGAATATTTCGGGGCCGGGAAATCTAGAGTTCGATTTTCCAATGGATCCCGGATCCACGCCGCCTGGAGTAAACAATGAGCGCCGAACAGGAAATCGAACAACAGGAATCGGATTTTACCAAACCATTGAGTCTCGAAGAAATCCAGGAAAAATCCGACAAATATCTGCTGGGCACCTATCGACGAGCCCCCATGGCCTTTTACTTCGGTCAGGGGGAATATCTCTATGACTCCGAAAACAATGCCTATCTGGATTTCCTTTGTGGAATCTCGGTAACGAATCTGGGCCATGGAGAGGCGGATTTAATCGAAGCCATTCGAGACCAGGCTGACCGAATTTTGCATACTTCCAACCTGTTCTACAATCAGGAACAGGCGTTGCTCGCAGAAGCCCTCATCGAGCATAGTTTTCCTGGAAAGGTATTCCTTTGCAACTCCGGCACTGAAGCCAACGAGGCTGCGCTAAAACTGGCCAGAAGAAATGCAGAGAATATGCAGGGAACTCCCATCGTCATCGCTCTGGAAAACAGCTTCCACGGTAGAACCACCGGTGCCATGGCTATGACCGGCCAGGATAAGATCCGTCAGGGCTTCGGGCCTTTGATGGAAGGTATGGTACATATTCCGGCCAACGACATTGAAGCTCTGGAAAGTGCCTTTGATCAATACGAAGGCAGAATCTGTGCGATGATAATGGAACTGGTGCAGGGCGAAGGCGGTATCAAACCCATGGATCAGGATTTTGTCATACGAGCGCGAGAATTAACCAAATCACAGAATGCACTTCTTATTCTGGACGAAATCCAAACCGGAATGGGCCGTACTGCCAAGCTTTTCGCCTACGAACACTATAAGATTCAGCCGGATGCCATGACGCTGGCCAAGGCCCTGGGCGCAGGACTGCCCATTGGAGCCATGATTGTGGCGGATGATTTTACCCATCTATTGGAGGCCGGAATGCATGGTTCTACTTTCGGAGGAAACCATGTAGTGGCCCGAGCAGCTTACGAAAATCTCAGAATCATCATGGGCCGCGAAATTCTGAAGAATGCAGAAGGGCTATCGGACTATTTCTTTCGCAGACTAAGACTGCTCCAGGAAACCTGCCCCATTGTAAAAGATGTGCGAGGTATTGGTCTGCATATTGGAGTAGAACTCACAGATCACGGTCCCGATGTAGTAACGCGATGCCGCGAAGAAAAGCTTCTGGTGAATTGCACTGCCGGTCATGTAATCCGAATCATGCCACCATTGAACCTGCCCCTGGATTCCGCCGCAGAAGGACTGGATATTTTCGAGCGAGTGGTGCGAGAATTCGCCTGAAGCCATTCGCCGGGAAAATCTTTCAGAAATAGTTCGAGAATCGGATCATCCATATTTCCAGAGGAGATTCTAGCAGCTCTGCGATAGAGTGGAATCCGCTGGCTGTGGCAATTCGAGTGGCATCATAGGTCCCTGTGCGATCCTGTAGTTCAGGATCTGCGCCATGCCTCAGAAGGCTTCGCACCACTTCCTCATTTCCGCGAGAAGCAGCCAGCATCAGCGGAGTTTCCCCGAATTCATTTCTGGCGTTGGGATTTGCGCCGACTTCCAGCAATCGATCCAGAATGTAGATATCCCGGGCGCGAATGGAGTAATAGATGGCCGATTCTCCCCTGTTGTCTCTCTGATCAATAGTGGAAGGAAGAATCAATAGTTCCGCAGATTGGCGATGAGCGCCGCGAATCGCATGCATCAAAGCGGTTCTGCCCTTAAAGTCCTGCTTCAAAGGCTTCGCCCCCAGAAATAGAAGGGCGCGCAGCGCATCATATCGATTGAGACCGGCAGCAATCATAAGCACCGTGTATCCGTTTTCTGCTTCTGCCGCCTGAACATCTGCGCCATGCTCCAGAAGCATCCAGACAATTTCTGGAGTCCCCCTGTATAGAGCGTAGTGCAACGCTGTTTCCCGGCCATCGGTTCTGGTGTTTATATTCACTCCAGCATTAATAAGCATTTCCACGCACCTGGATTTGCGAAACCAGACAGCATGGGTCAGAGCGGTTTCCCCTCCTTTTACCTGTGCATTTATGGTCTGAGGGGAAGCGGATGCCAGAAGCCGACCAAATCTTTCAGGATCGCAATCCCGGGCCGCATCCACCAGGCCGGACTCGGATAGACGAATTACCGGTGCAGAGATCTGCAGAGTTTCCGTGTGTTTCGCATTATCGGTGGCATCCGCACAGGCAAGAGACAGATGTGCTGCAGCGATGCAGAGCCAGATTCTAAAAATAGGCAGGCAGACTCGGAACACTTTTCGCCTGACCTGGGACCTCCCAGGGTTTCGATTCATGACGTAGAGGCTGCTGAACTTCATTCGGACCATCTCAGTACTCCGATGGAAAACGGAGGCATACGAATCCTGTGGGTCGATTCACTATTGTTCGCGTCTGAGAATTCTTCTGTGCAGTCTGGAACCTTCTCTGAAAACAGAGACCATTGCGCATCCCCGGTATCCCCGGACGGAACTTCGATGTCCAGGTCGCGATAATCGGCCCCGGCATTGGCGACGGCCAATACGAACTGGCCATCTCTGTTTAGAAGAACGGCCGCAATAGTATCATCCTGTATTGGGTTGGCAGGCTTCCAGACTCCAGCATTTTCCATCAGATGCTGATTCAAGAACTTGAATGCCTCAAAAGCGGGCCGATTGCTCCCTCCTCTTTCCGGAGAACGAATCAACCCCCAGGAGGAAGGATCCCCATTTAGATCGGAAAGACGCCAGGCCACCGGAGCAGAGGCCCCCTGGTTAATGTGAATCAATGTATTGGCCACAAACTGTATGGCAAATTCATGGGTATCGGAGGCTGTAAATAGAGCGCTCTTCGCCGGGCTGTAATATTTCGCATCCCGGCGACGGGAAACCTCCCTTGCATATTCGGTAATAAATACAAGCTTTTCCGGATTAATTTTTCGAAAGGCAGCTTTTGGGGATTTCCAGGCGTTTCGCATTACGTTCAGGTTATCTGAATCGGTAAGCACTTCATCCCAGGCATGCAGCGAAAATGCGTAGATGGACCGCTCGGCTCCAGGTGGCATGGATTGAATCCATCGAGTGGGAATTCCTTCCAGATCCAGCGAAGAGAGGCCGGGCCCAAGGATTCGAACATGGGAAAACCCGGCTGCATCGAAACTTTTACGGGCATCCACTACCATGTCAAAGTATCGCTTCGCAGGAATATGTCCGTTCCAGTTGCCCTCCGGCTCATTGGCCAGCTCCACGTAGTCCACCTGCATATCATGGCTACGAAAATATTCTAGCAAAGCTACCCAGAGACGAACCAGCTTTTTCTCCGCTCCCGGCTTGAAGGTTTTCATATAGTCATTTTGCAACCAGTGATAGGGCTGCTGATAGATGATCAGAATCACACGAATGTTATGCTCTTTGAAGAAGGCGAAACTCTCTTTAAACTTCTGCAGCCGTCCGGGGTCCTGCTCATTGAAGTGAGCGGCAATATGTTCCTTAAGCATGGCCGGATCATCCGGCACCTGCTGCTCCAGGCTGGCCCAGCTGGGTCCGGCCTCCAGGCGAACAAAGGCAGGTTTCAATTCAAGCATGCGGTCCAGATACCTGGTTTCCTGACCATACACCGAAAGCCCGAACCCAAGGTACCTATGCGAAACTTCTGAGCTGAATTTTATGGCGAAGGGCCTTACAGGAATATTGTCTTTCGTTACTGACTCTACGAAAGTGGAACAATCCCTGATTGTATCATTGAGTTCATGGCCGGGCTGACAGAAACTCAGCATCAGAGGAATCAATAAGGCCACCCTTCGCATCGGCAATTCAGAATGCTTCGGTTTTTCAACGCAAGTGCAATCCGGTTTGTGCAAAGGAGAGATTCCTATGTATTCGACGCTGTAGTTCTACATGCTATTGATCCAACCCTCAGCGAGCCCAGAGAAGCCAGATTCATAGGTTCCAGGTTCAAACAACCCTTACAGGGACACTTCGAAAGTGATCTAAAAGGAGTGTCCGGGGGACATATGGCAGAGGTCCACAACTTCGGAACAATGATTCAATAGACCTGCCAGCCTGTTACTTTGCAGCCAGGGAGAACCCATCCTACTTCGTCCTAACCAGCCTTGAGCATTTTTTATCCTCCAGATTTCCAGCTTTTCCGATAATTACAGAAGCTATGGTTGAGCTCCAAAGCGTAGACTTCTCCAGAAAGATCAAAAGCCGACCGGCCCCGGCACCTACCGGCATTCCGGCTGCAGATCGATCCACACCGTCCGCCGGACAGGGTAGAACTGCGTCCGGGCGACTACTGGGCTATGGAGTGGCAGCGGCTCTCTTGATTTTTGCTGCCGGGCTTTATTCAGGAATCAAGATCGGTCAGTTTAAAAGCTTTGAGCAATCCCTGGTAAAATATCCCGATGGAAAACCTCCTGCCGCACAGGAAGGTCAGAAGCCGCAGCAGAGCCTTAACAGTTTCGCAAACCGGCCTCAGCAGACCGCCGAAAAAGAAGGTCTCTTCATTATTAAAGTGGGCACCTTCAGCGAGGACCGAGCCAGAGAACTTCAGGGAATCCTGGAGAGCCGTCCCGAGATGCAGGAGCTGCGAACTCTAAAGTGCAAAAGCGTAAGTAGCGATGGAGCATTGCATCAATCCATCTTTCGCACAGAAGTGCAGGATGCCCGATTACAGAACCTATTCTTCGGTTGCTTCTCTACGGTAGATACAGCTGGCGAAGCTCTGGAAGAACTGAGCAAATTGAACATTGCCGGCACCGGATCAGCTCGGGTATTTGAAATCGACGGTAAGTAGTGCCAATCCCTGGCCGTCTGGCCACGTTTGCTCAACGTTCTACCTTAGAAGAGCGCTCAACCGCCTATAGATTCGAATCTTAAGCCTCAGCAATAAACTGGAACTAATCTGCCTCCGGATAGTTCGCAGCTTATCAGGATTGCGCACGGCGAATACCTCCGCGATGCGGTGATCCTCCATGCGAAACTGGACTACAGAGCTCAATGAATCATCCTCATCAAATTGCAGCACAGAAAATGTACCTCCGATGCTTACAGGTACTGTATAGCTTCGGGGAAATTTTGAGGCCAGCCCGGCAAAGAATCGGCTGGAGTTTTCCGCTCCAAATACTGTTCGCATGGCTGCAGAAACCTTTCCTCCACCATCCGTATGAACCAGTACATCTTCTGTAAGTAGTCCCAGCAAAGACTTGAGATCCCCCTGGTTGCAGGCTTTTTGAAAAGAGATCAGCAGACTTCTCTTTCGCTTTTCATCCATTGTGGCGCCGGGGACGACTTTGGCACTTGACCTGGTCGCAAACTCGCCTGTTGATGCCCCGGATCTTGAATACCTTTTCCCGGGCTCCATCGCTGCAGGATTGTTATCCTTCTGCCTGGCCTGCCGGATCCTCTTTCTTGCGCGCTCCGCAATCTTTCTGCAGTGATCGGACCTTTTCTTTACGATTTCTGCGATCTCTAGATATTCGTAATCGAAGACATCTCGCAGAACAATCACTGCTCGCTCCAGAGGAGACAGACTTTCCAGAAGAAACAGGAAGGCCGCGCCTGCCGTTTCAGAAAGCACCATGCTTTCTTCAAATCCATCTAGAATCGGTTCCGGAAGCCAGGGACCGGGATAGACTCTTTTCTTTTCGTATGCCGCCCGTTTAGCATCTATGGCCTGCCTTGTAACCATGGCGACCAGATACCCTGCCGGATTGCGAATGTTGGATAGATCTTCTCCGGAGAACTTTATATAGGCTTCCTGCAGAAGATCCTGTGCATCTTCGTAAGATCCCATCATGCGATAGGCCACAGAAAAGAGCTTCTGGCGATGCTCCTGAAACACCGCCAGATGATTTGATTCTAATTCTTGCAAATTTTTACCCGCTTAACTGGCCGCCCGCATTCTGGAGTTGCCGGATGCAGAACTGGCTACAAGTCCATCTGATTCGATGCTGAAAGTGAGAGCCAGGGTATTGTAGTAGGTCTCTGCAGCAATGCACCATCCAATATCTGCGATCTGACGCTCATCAAAATACCTGCGTAACTCATCAATGACTGCCGCGGAAACATGCCCTTCCATACGATTCCTCACAAAACGAATCAAAGCCTTTTCCGATTCCGAGAATTTCGCAGACTGTTCGTTCCCATTCACCAGAGCCGTAAATCTCTGTCGATCCAGCTTTTTTTTGAAGGCATCGGCCAGAGCCATGTCGCCGCAGAAGGAGCAGCCGTTTTCCAGGGAGACCAGAAGCCGCACCATGGTTCTGTCCTGCTCGCTTAGTTTTAGTTTTCGGGCAAAGGTGCTTTCGATTTTCAAAGCAAAGGAAAGAATGGCCGGATTTCGGGAATAGAGAATCGGAATTGGGCTGAGCACTCGTCCGAACATTTTCTTTGATAGAAATGCAGCCAGCTTTGCTTTCCAATTTTTGAGCGGAGCCGGAGCCAGAAGAGGTTTTTCCATTACATGATTGTGTTTTAGTTCCATGCAAGGATGACGATCCGGCAGCTCCCTTTGTGACAGGCGCGGAAAAAAATTCCCTGGTTTCTCGAACAGCCAGATGGGAAAACCGGGCCCCGGCTAAAAGCATCGGTGGGATCAGAAGCATCGGTCCGACCATTAACGTCGGTCCGACAAAAAAGTACCACTCCAGCATCGCCGCAATCCATTCAGGCTGCCCGGGATTGGCTTTACGGAGAGCTTCCTTCCTCCAGACTGGATAGACCATGGCCGAACAGGAAAATCGATTTGATGTAATAGTTATAGGAAGCGGACCAGGCGGATATTCGGCTGCCATTCGAGCCAGCCAGCTGGGCTTAAAAAGTGCAGTAGTAGAAAAGGAAGCCCTGGGTGGAATCTGTCTGAACTGGGGCTGTATTCCCACCAAGGCATTGCTGGAAAGCGCTCATCTACTGGAGAAAATAAAGAAAGCCCGGGAGTTCGGATTATCGGTGCAGGATCCATCGGCGGACTTCGGAACTGTCATCGATCGGTCCAGAAGAGTAGCCAACCGGATGTCCATGGGTGTGGACTATCTGATGAAGAAGAACAACATTACCGTCATTAACGGAGAAGCCCGATTCAAATCGCCGGGCAAACTCGAAATTCATTCCAGCGAAGATGGAAAGGAAACCGTAGCCGAATACGAAGCCACAGACATCATCATTGCCACCGGTGCCAGAGCTCGAGCCCTACCTGGTCTCGATTTCGACGGAAGCACGGTTCTGGACTACAGAAGCGCCATGAGTCTGGAAAAGGCGCCAGGAAGCCTGGCTGTCATCGGGGCCGGGGCCATTGGAGTGGAATTCGCGGATTTCTATCGCAGCATGGGAAGCGAAGTTACAATCTTCGAAATGCTACCGCAACTGCTGCCCATCGAAGACGAAGAGGTATCGAAGGCCCTCAAGAAGAGTTTCGACAAGCGTGGGATTCGTTGCGAACTTTCCATTTCCGAAAGCAAGGTTGAAAAGACCGACAGGGGAATCAAGATTCAATACAAGAATAAAAAAGACGAAGACCAATCCGCAGAGTTCGACGCGGTGCTTGTTGCTATAGGCATCCAGGCCAATACAGAAAACCTGGGGCTGGATCTCTCTTTGGAAAAAGATCGCATCAAAGTGGATGAAAGATACGCCACGAATGTGCCGGGTATCTACGCCATCGGCGACTGTATTCCGGGACCGGCTCTGGCCCACGTAGCCTCCCATGAAGCGATTCGCGCTGCTGAAGCCATTTATTTGAATCGCTCCGGCAAAGATGATATACATTACGAACCCATAGATTACGATATCATTCCTTCCTGCACCTACTGTCATCCAGAGGTGGCCTCCATAGGAAAAACCGAACAGCAGTTAAAAGATCAGGGAATTGAATACAGCAAGGGCCAGTTTCCTTTCACTGCGTCCGGACGAGGACGAGCTGCCGGAGATACAGATGGATTCTGCAAGATACTCTCCGGAAAGAAGCACGGTCGTATTCTGGGAGTGCACATTGTAGGCCCGGGAGCCACTGAAATGATAGCAGAAATGCAGCTGGGAATGGAAGCGGAACTGGTAACGGAAAATTTCGCCCGTACCATGCATCCGCATCCTACCCTTTCCGAGGCTGTGATGGAAGCGGCGGCTCAGAGTCTGGGCGAGTCCATCAATATTTAGAAGATGACATCAGCCCGGGTAGCCGGCCGCCACCGGCGTTGTTATTGTGAAAGACCCGCACGTCCGGGAAAATAGTCGGATCAGGAGATAACGTGGCTCGAGAATTTGACATACCTCTCTTTTACCGGTCAGAAATCATATCCACCATCAAGAAGGCCCGCAAGGAATCGGATCGATACAGAAAGGATTTGAGTCCTTCCAGCCTGGATCTGGGTGATATCGAAATTCGCATAGCACGTCACTTTGGCTTCTGTTTTGGAGTGGAAAATGCCATTGAGATCGCCTACAGAGCGCTGGATGAGAATCCGGATCGTCGCATTTTTCTATTAAGCGAAATGATCCACAATCCGCACGTGAATGAGGATCTGATTTCCCGGGGCATTCGATTCCTTATGCGAACGGATGGAACTTCTTTGATTCCATTTTCCGAGCTCAAGCCGGACGATATCGTAATTGTCCCTGCCTTTGGAACCACTGTAGAAATGTTCAAGGATCTGGAATCCAGAGGTATTCAGACCCAGACCTATAACACTACCTGTCCTTTCGTCGAAAAGGTCTGGAATCGCTCCGAGCAGCTGGGTCAAAAAGGCTATACCATAATAATCCATGGAAGGGCCAGGCATGAGGAAACCCGCGCTACGTTTTCGCATGCCAGATCATCGGCCCCCAGCCTGGTGATCCAGGATATGGAAGAGGCACGGCAGCTCGGAGATTTCATTTCCGGCAAACGCCCCATTAACGAATTACTGGAACACTTCGACGGACGCTACTCTCCCGGCTTCGAGCCGGAGCGAGATCTGCAAAGAATCGGTGTTGTAAATCAGACCACCATGCTGGCCACAGAAACCCATGAAATCAGCGAGTATCTGAAGGGAATTATGGCCACACACTTCCAGACCAATGAGCCGGGCGATCGCTTCGCAGATACCAGGGATACACTTTGCTATGCCACTTCGGAAAATCAGCAGGCTCTGTATGCTCTCCTGGAATCAGGGGGCGATGTGGCTATTATCGTAGGAGGTTATAACTCTTCCAATACATCTCATCTGGTAGAACTCTGCGAAAGACAGCTTCCCACCTATTACGTTAAGGATGAAAAGGAAATCAAGAGCCTACAGGAAATCCAGCATCTAAATGCTCATACCTCCCAGGTTGTGACAACCCGGGACTGGTTTCCCGGTAGCCGCATTGATGGAGCTTCCGGTCCCATTCGAGTTCTGGTCTCGGCCGGGGCCAGTTGTCCGGATGCTCTGGTGGACCGCGTGGTATCTCACCTGGCAGAGCTACTGGGCAGAAAGGATGGCCTGCAATTAGCGTTGGATCCCTACAGAAAACTATTATCCGCTGCCGAGTCTTGATCCAACATATCTGATCTATTCCGGGAGTTCTTTGGTCCAATGGCCCAATGGCATGGATTCCGAGGCGCGACTCCGGGCATTCAATCAAATCTAGCTTGCATATTGGGAATATCCCGTATTAAGTCCATGGCAGTCTATGCCCATGTCTCCGAAGCCGTTGCACATACCGGCCAATGATGTCATGGATGTTTCTTGCACAGGACGTGGCTCAAAAGGATTCGTAACTAGAGATGACAGAAGATCACCGAAAGGAAGATAATCGAGAGGAACAATCTACGGACGATACTTCAGCAAGATCGGACGTGGAAAACAACTCCGGTCACCGAGATCCAGATTCAGGAATTAGAAACCATTCTGAATCTGGCACAGAATTCCCTGGCTCCTCCGAAAGGAATTCTTTCTATGAGCCTGCGGGCAGCGACACAGATAAGCCAATACCATCGGATGACCGGGTGGGGAGAAACCTGGATTCCCTTCGTGGATCGAATGAATCGGAAGATTCCACAGTGCCTGACGATAGTCAGGACTCGGACAGTTCACAGGACTCCGGTGACTCTGGCGAAAGCACAGGACCGGTGGATGCAGAGGTTATAGGAGATTTTGCTCCCCATTCCATTGTACCTGCCGCCGAAGTTCTACCACAGCGATTGCCCATTCTGCCCATCGCCGAGCGGCCTTTCTTTCCAGGGATTACCCTGCCCATACAAATTTCTAACCAGGATTTTGTTCCCATCATCGAATATGCACTGAAGCATTCCCATAGATACTTTGGCGCGGTACTGACGAAGGAGCTAAACGAAGAGAAACCCATTGAAAGCAAATACCATGAAGTAGGCACGGCATTGAAGATCTTGAGAGCAGACCAGGCAGAGGACAGTCTGCAGCTTCTGGTGCAAACTGTGCGAAGGTTTTCCCGAAAAGAACTGGTTCAGTCGCCGGATAAGGGAATGGCCATTTGGGAAGTGGATTACCATGAGGATCCAGAAAAAACAAACCAGGAGCTCAAGGCATATACCCTGGCACTCATCACTTCAGTAAGAGATCTTCTTCGATTAAATCCGCTGTTTCAGGAACAGCTCAAAATGCTTCTGTCCAGCCTGTCCTACGATAAGCCAGGACTTATCATGGACTTGATTTCGTCGATGATGACTTCGGATGGAGACAAACTGCAGGAAATCCTGGAAACCTATTCTCTGATCCCTCGTGCCAGAAAGCTTTTACGATTGCTCCAGGAAGAAATACAGCTATTCGAACTGCAGCAAAAGATCAAACAGAGCATCGAAGAAAAGATTACTCAGCAGCAAAAGGAGTTCTTTCTGCGCGAACAATTGAAGGCGATTAAGAAAGAACTGGGACTCGAAAAAGATGATAAAGAAGCGGAGCTGGAAAAGTTTCAGGAACGGCTAAAGAAACTGAGCCTTCCGGAAGAGGCGAAAAAGGTTATTGAGGATAACCTGGAAAAGATCAAGTTAATCGAGCCAGCTTCGCCGGAATACAACGTTACCCATACATACCTGGACTGGCTTACATTGCTTCCCTGGGGCGTATATACAGAGGATAGCTTTGACATCGACAAAGCCAGGGAAGCCCTGGATCGAGATCATTATGGACTGGACGATGTAAAGGAGCGAATTCTGGAATACATCTCCACAGGAAAAAAGACCGGTCGCATATCCGGATCCATTCTATGCTTTGTAGGCCCGCCTGGAGTGGGAAAGACATCCATTGGTCGCTCCGTGGCCGAAGCTCTCAATCGAAAGTTCTTTCGCTTTTCCCTGGGTGGTATGCGAGATGAGGCCGAAATCAAAGGTCATCGCAGAACTTACATTGGTGCCATGCCGGGAAAATTCATTCAGAGCCTGAAAACTACAGAAAGTGCAAATCCTGTAATCATGCTGGATGAAATCGATAAGATTGGAAGCAGCTTTCAGGGAGACCCGGCCAGCGCACTTCTGGAAGTACTGGATCCTGAGCAGAATCATGCCTTTCTCGATCATTATCTGGATGTGCGATTCGATCTTTCCAGGGTTCTGTTCATCTGCACCGCCAATACCCTGGATACAGTTCCCGCTCCGTTACTGGATCGCATGGAAGTTATCAAGCTACCAGGTTATATTCTGGAAGAGAAAGCTCAGATCGCGCGCCGCTATCTCATTCCTCATGCTCTGGAAGAACACGGACTGAAGGATGAAGACCTGGATCTTTCGGATGATGTTTTGAACTATCTTATTGATCAGTATTCCAGGGAAGCCGGTGTGCGAAACCTGGAGAATCGTATAAAAAAGATCATGCGAAAGATCACCATGGCTCATGCTACTGGAAATACCGATCGCACAACTCTGACGAAAGAAAACCTGGTAGATTTCCTGGGCCCACCCATCCACACGGAAGAGCCTTTATACAAAACTCCTCCTGCAGGAGTAGTTACCGGTCTTGCCTGGACCAGCATGGGCGGAGCCACTCTTTCCATAGAATGTGGAGCGATAGTGCACTCCCAGGGAAATGGGGGATTCAAACTAACTGGCCAGCTGGGCGATGTTATGAAGGAATCCGCAGAAATCGCGTACTCCTACGTTCAATCCAATTCCACAAGGTTCGGAATCGATACATCCTATTTCGAAAAACATAAGCTGCATCTGCATGTGCCGGCTGGAGCTACACCCAAGGATGGGCCATCAGCAGGTATAACCATGGCTCTGGCCATTTACAGTCTGGCTCGACAGGAGCCGGTGCCCCCAGCATTTGCCATGACAGGGGAGTTGACTCTTACCGGTCGCGTGCTTCCGGTGGGCGGTATTAAAGAAAAGATTATCGCAGCCAGGCGCATGGGAATTCGCAGAATCATCCTTCCCAGAGAAAATCTGCGGGACTTCAAGGAGCTTCCAGACTACCTCAGGGCTGGTCTTAAATGTTTCTTTGTTCGCGCATTCGACGATGTAATTCATTCCATCTATGGATCCAGCGCGAACAGCTAATTCGAATTTTTCCCGGTTCGGTTTATTTCTTCAGCCATGGCCTACTTCGAAGGAAGGCTACCGCTGCAACAGGGGACTTCTCTTAATTTTTGTATTTCTGCTTCTGCTCACGGGCGCAGGATGTCAGACCATAGAGGAATACTTCTCTACGATCAATCTGGCGGGGGGTCTGGATAGCTCCAGCGTCACATTCTATACCAGAAAATCCGCTCTGGAAAGACTCTATGGAAACGATTCTGCAGCTGAAGTCACCAGAAGAAATCATTCTGAATCCAGCACCATTGAAAGACCGTTCTATGCTATCAGTTCGGCTCCCAACCCACTTCCCTTTTTCGAAGACGAAGGTTTCTTTCGGTACATGCGAACTTCGGTGACATTCAACAGCCCCAGAACCTACAGAGGTACTTTGATCAATTATCCGGATGATGGACGCCGGACATCCGATCCCAGGCTATCTCTGTTCTATCAACTGTATCCTCTGCCGGATTTGCTGGGACGGAGAATGGAATTTATCTACGAAGAGTACAGAGCCTATATGACTCTGTATTTTCCCTATTATAACGCCGAAAACTGGTACATCGCATTTGGTCAGAGCTACGGACAGTCCAGATACAATTTCGATTTGCTAGAACAAAATTTTCGCCTGGCCAGTGTTGTTCGGCAGTGGACTCCTGTTTATATGGTTTCGCTGAACTACGGCTACAGACTGGGTAAGTTTTTTCCCAGAGGACTGCTTTCCAATACATATATCTTCCTGGAAATATCCGGCGATGCCAGAAGCATTCATCCCATCAATGTTAATATTCCTCGCACGGACGGATTGGCTTCCAAGCGGTTGTATGCCAGCATGAACTATGCTCGCATTGGGATTCGAAAAACCATTTCGCTTACAGAAAGAAGCGTTCGAGAAGTGGAAAAAGAATCGGAAGACAGATTGGATAGAAGAGAAGAAGAAGAACGTACGCTTCCAGAGCCGGATCCAGAATTACCGGAACAGAAGACCAAGAAAGAAAAACCCGCGAAGGATTCGAATAGGGATACTGACTCGAAAAAGCCGACCAGAAAAACGGAACCAGAGAACGATGAACCGGATCGCGATAGTTCATCGGATTCCTACTTTCCCTACTAGGACCCATTGCGATAACTATTGGCCATCCTGAAATACAATCAACAGGGCTACATAGCGAAGGATGCGAAGCGGCCACACAATACTGTGGAATAGTACGGGATGAGTTCTGAGGCCGCCTGCAGCCAGAGTAATAGGATCACCCACTACAGGAAGCCAGGAAAGCAATAGAGCAATAGCCTCTCTTCGATGAACGAATCGATAGATTCTGCGCCCTCTTCTCTTTTGCAGCAGCTTTATAAGAAATGGTTTTCCCAGGGCATAACCACCGAGGTAATTTGCCGAGCAGGCCAGACAGTTCCCGGCAGAAGCTACAATAAGACTGATAACCGGATCCAGCCCGGCCATAATGGCGCCGGTGAAGGCTACTTCAGAGCTAAAGGGCAGAATGGTAGCAGCCAGGAAGGCGGCCAGAAACAGGCCGCCATAGGTACTGACTTCCCACACTGCCTAATGTGCTCCCCCCGGAATTAGCTGAGTTCTCGAGCGAATGATCTTGTCCCCTCGTTTGAAATGAATTTCATACTCTGTATTTAATCTCGCATCGTAGAGGAATTCGGTAAGATCACGAATATTTTCAATATCTCTTCCGCCCAGAAAAATGATTCGATCACCTTTCTGAATGCCTGTGTTTGCTATCGGTGCATCTTCTTTGACACCGGAAACCAGAAGTCCTCCTTCCGATTCCCCGTAACCTCCAGGAATGATACCCAGGCGAACATCAAATTCAAGATCCGATCGCTGTACTTCCGGAGCCTGCTGGAACTCAATCTGCTGCTTCGCGGTCACAAGCTTGAGTATCAATTCCCGGGCCATGAAAGTAATGTCGTACAGACCTTCATAGTTCAGCCGATCAAAGTCATCGGTGGATTTATGATAATGGGAATGTTCACCGGTAAAGAAGAATCCTACAGGAACGTTCTTTCTATAGAAAGGACTGTGGTCGCTGGGGCCATTTCCTCCGGGAAAGAAGCGAAGATCCACTCCCTCCGCAAAGGTTGATGCGGCGTAGGCAGATTCCACCATCTCTTTCCAGGACTCATCTGCCGTCTGGGCTCCCTGAAACTGTAATCCTTTGCCCTTTCGCAGCATTCCCACCATATCCAGGTTCAGCATTGCCACTGTGTTTTCCCCTGGAAAGAACGATGAGTCTACGAAATACTCCGACCCGTACAGGCCTCGCTCTTCTGCGTCAAAGTGCATGAATACAACATCGTAGGGCTCGGGAATAATAGAGGGATTCTCCTCATACATCTTCCGCAGAGAGAAGGCCAGCTCCAGCACAGCAGACGTTCCGGAGGCATTATCGTCTGCGCCATTATGAACCTTGCCGGCTCCTTCCAGACTACCAAAGGTTCCCATACCCAGATGATCGTAATGAGCTCCAACGATGATCCATTTTCGATTCTTGCTTTTTCCCTCTTCGAAACTACCCTTGATACTGGCAGCCACATTCTGGGCCTTAAGTTTCTCCTTTTCGTAATCCATTTTGACCGTTGCAGTGGCCAGAGACTGTCCCAGATGAGGCGAATACTCAGCTTCGGATTCTCGTAGTTTCGCATCGTGCTCGGCCAGCCATGCAACTCGATCATAGAAATGCTGCGGCTCTACGAATATAGCGGGAGGACCTTCTTTTTCCGTGCCACCGAAGAACTCTGCATACACAGGTGGAGTTCCAGGATGGCCCAGAAAGATAATTCCCGCAGCTCCTCTCTGCTTCAATGCCAGGTATTTGTCACGAAAGGAAATGGCCTCCCGGTACGGACCGCTTCGACCGCCAGGTCCGTAGCGAAGGCAAAGAACTATCTTTCCGTTCACATTTATTCGGGCCAGCTCATCGAATCCCTTGCTCGGCGCAGAAACGCAGAATCCACCAAATATAATATCTCCACGAGCACTGGAAGGTTTCGCATAGGCTACCGGCACAGCTTCAATTCTATCTTTCTTCGCTTCGCTTTCATTCGGGGACTCCCCCGCTTCAGCGTTGGAATTGTCTGCACCTGAAAAGTAGACTGATGTGTCCCTGGATTTTATACCTGCATTAAAGGCAAAGGCCTGTGTGAATTCCCCATCAAAGAAGCCCCTAAGACTGGAATCGCGGTACTGCTCCAGCAGAAATTCGGTGGCCTTCTTTCCCGATTCGCGGCCGGACTCCCGACCCTGCATATGATAACTGGAAAGCACTCGCACATAGTATTTAAGATCTTTTACGGACAGATCCCTGGAGGGAACATTCATGAATCGATCCAGAGTGAGCGATTCTTTATCTGGAAGACCCAGGCGAGCCAGAACCAGGGCGCTGGCCAGGATTGCGATCATTGCCAGAATAACCGGGGCCCATCCATCCAGACCCCTGGCAAATCTCAGATAGGGCTTCATTTTTCTTCCTGGCATTTCTGGTTTCATATACTCTCCTTTAGGCTTTCGTCATCCGTAGTAGTTTGTGCTCTGGGATCCTGTAGCAACAGCGCATAGAAGAAAGTAAAAAGTTGCAAGACTGCGAAAATACCGTAGGCCACCTGGATACCCAGAATCCAGTAGAGATACGCTCCGGCCAGGGGCCCTAGAGCTCTGGCCAGGGCACCTGCGGATCTAAACACTCCCAGTGAAAACCCCTGACGATCCACCGGCGAAAGAAGGCTGGCCAATCCAGAAAGGGCCGGTTGAAGCAAGGCAGAACCCAGAGAAACAGGAAGCAGACATAGAAGGGAAAGCCATACAATGGGCGCACTGTTGGACAGGGCTACCAGAGCAGGGGGCAATAGCAATAATCCAGCAAGGGCCAGTTTCTTTTCAGTGACTTTTTTGGCCAGTACCCGCACCAGACCGCCCTGGCCGAAAGCGATAATCAGCCCCAGATACAGAAATACCATTCCAATTTGAAACGGAGTAAATCCGAAATCCAGCTTGTAGAAGAATGTAACGGAGAACTCAAAGCCAGAAAAGAGCAGGATATAGAAGAAGTTTACGATCAATACTCTGCGAAGACCACCGATGTGCAATCCCTCCCAGATGGACTTGAACGGATTACCGGGCCTCTTGTCAGTCTGAATCTCCGGGGCAAGGGTTTCTTCGAGAAATAGAAGATTCAGTAATGCACTGATTCCGGACAGGACAAAGGATCCTATGGCACAGGCTGTAAATGGATGTAGCAGGCTGGACTCTGGCATCCAGGAATCCATGCGAATTCCTGCCAGTGATCCCCCCACAACAGGCCCCACAATAAAACCAACACCAAAGGCAGCCCCTACCAGTCCCATGGCGCCAGTTCGCCCGGATCGACTGCTCTGATCCGCCATGGCTGCACTGGCTACTCCAATGTTTCCGGACATGATTCCGCCAAAGACCCTGGACAATAAAAACAGAGTAAAGCTCTGCGAAATGGCCCAGAGCAAATACGAAATGGCAAGCCCCGAGCTTGTAATCAGCAAAACAGGTCTTCTGCCAATGGAATCGGAAAGCTTTCCCCAGAGCGGAGAACATAAGAATTGCAGAAATGAATATATGGATGCAAGCACTCCTCCCATGAGGATGATTAACTCTGGCTCAGACTGCCGTTCTTCCGGTAGCACAGAGCGAAAAAAGTCGGTGATGGGCAAAAGCCATTGATCCAGTGCATGCCCCTTTGCACCTTTCAGATAGAATTCAAGTAGATCTGGTACCAGTGGGAAGATTAGCGAAAAGCCAATCAGGTCCAGCAGTAAGATTAGCAGCAGCAGCGAAATATTGCGGCGGGAAGGGGGCATCATTCCTTATCCGGATACAGGATTTAACTGTCAAAAAAATGTTGCGCCTCTGTATGGAAAGCAGCATACGATGGAAAGTGGTGGAGAATCCTATTATCCCCGTTGAGGAACTGAAAAAAAGAGATCAGCTGATTTCCGTGGGCCGTGATTACATCCCCGGAAAGGAAGCATTGCTCAGAAACACAATATTTGCTGTTTTTTCTCCAGATTCTACTAAGCAGGACTTCTCTTCCCGGGAATTGCTGGCCGAAGCTGTCTTCTGGTCCATTGGTGAGCTCGTAAACAACGCCAATAAAGCGAACAATCGCTGGGCGATTTTGCACAGTGCTCTCTTCCAGAAGGCCTCCCAGGACGTTGCTGAAACAGAAAAGGAACAACTGAGGGAAGATATCGATTATGCCATCCAGCATAATCAAACGGAAATGTTAAAAAAGTATGGATTGAGCAATGTAGATCTCACCGCCTCCATCCTGCGATTAATCGAAAAGCATAAGACCAATTCCTTTGCTCTTTCCGAACAATTCAAAAAGAAGATCGATGTTACCCTGAGAGTCAAAAGCGGATCCAGAGGCGACAACCTGATCCTGCATGTAATCAACAATTCGCCGATTACAGTGATCGACCGGGAGCGAGTAGAATACAATCTAAACAAGATCAAAGAGGATTTGATTGAAGCAGGAAAGAGCCCCTTTGAAGCGGCCGTGCAACTATACGAAAAATCCGAAGACCATAGAGGCGGCGGTTTTGGTGCCGGCTTGAGAAGTATTGTCCTATTTTTGAAAGAAGGTTATGGCCCTTTCCCTGTTGACATAGTTTATTCCCGTTTGATTCAGTACCGCTCAGCAGCAAATTCTACGATTTTCTCGATAGAGCTGCCCGTACCGGCACCAAAATGAATGAAACAATTATCATAGGCATTGCAGCCGTCATCCTGCTGGGAACCGTTGCTCAGTGGATCGCCTGGCGACTGAAGATGCCGTCCATCCTGATCCTGCTTCTTACTGGCTTCGCGGCAGGCCCCCTGGCCGGATGGCTGAACCCGGACCAGCTTCTGGGGGATGTGCTTTTTCCTTTCGTGTCCATGAGCACCGCACTTATTCTTTACGAAGGCGGATTGAGCCTCAAGCGCTCTGAGCTCTCTCACGTAGGAAAACCAGTTCGAAACCTGCTCACAATTGGAGTCTTTATTACCTGGGTTGCCTCGGCCTTGCTGGCCTACTGGCTTCTGGGATGGAGTTGGAGGCTGAGTGCTCTTTTTGGCGCCATCCTTACAGTTACCGGACCTACGGTTATTATTCCATTACTTCGCTTTATTCGACCTTCACCGCAGTTAAGTAGCATCCTCAAATGGGAAGGCATTGTGGTGGATCCGATTGGAGCACTCCTCGCCGTACTTGTATTTGAAGCTTTGCTGGTAAGCGATAAAGGCGATCCCATCCAGGTAGCGATTCTGGGAATCCTCACCACTATTTTCGTAGGCGGTGGCCTGGGATATATTGCTGCTCGAATTCTGGTACTGTTCTTTCGCCGATACTGGATTCCCGATTTTCTGCACAATCCATCCTCGCTGATGATGGTTTTTACCGTTTATGCGATCTCCAACCATATTCAGGAAGAGTCCGGACTGCTTGCCGTGACGGTAATGGGGGCTGCTCTGGCCAACCAGAAAAGTGTTCCCATCAGACACATCATCGAATTCAAGGAGATCCTTCGCGTAGTTCTGATTTCCAGTCTGTTTATTCTTCTGGCTGCAAGAGTTACTGTAGATGATCTCCAGTTAATAAATGTTTCCGCATTGCTCTTTCTGGCCGGTCTGATCTTGATTGTTCGCCCGGCTACAGTCTTTCTGTCTACCATTGGAACCAGTTTGAAATGGAAGGATAAACTCTTCTTATCCTGGATGGCCCCCAGAGGTATTGTAGCTGCGGCCGTAACTTCCATTTTTGCAATCCAACTGGAACAAAACAACATCGAACAGGCCAGCGAAATGGTGCCTGTGATGTTTGCTGTCATTGTAGGTACTGTTGCACTTTACGGCATCAGCGCCGGCTTTCTGGGTCGAATGCTGGGCGTTGCAGGCGATCAGGACCCCCAGGGAGTTATCGTAGTAGGTGGCCATTACTGGGCACGGGTGCTTGCCAAGATACTGCAGGATAATAAAATTCGCGTACAGATGATCGATACCAACCCGTATCATGTCACTGCCTGCCGCATGCTTGATCTGCCAGCGATACAGGGCAATATCCTGGACGAAGGAATCCAGGAACAATTGGATCTTTCCACTACTGGCCGAATCATGGCTCTTACATCCAACGATGAAGTGAATTCACTGGCTGCACTTCGTTTTACAGAAGTCTTTGGACGAAGTGAAGTATATCAGATATCTCCTTACAGCGATCAGGGAGTGACCAAGGATAAGAACCAGGTTCCCCGGGAATTAAGAGGAAGATGCCTGTTCGACCATTCGCTTACCTTCTCTGCCTTTTCGCGTAGATTCGCCGAGGGAGCTGACATTCGAAAGATGATTGTAGGCACCGATATAAAGCCTGCAGAGATCATGAAAACCCAAGGGCTGACTCCTCTTTTTCTCATAGATCGTGATAGCAAAAAACTGAGCATCTATACAGCAGAGATCCAGGCTCAGGCCGATGAAGGCGATCTCCTTGTAGCATTACACGATTAATTCCGCGTCCAGGCGTCTGGCTGCGCATCAGAAAAAAACTCGACCCGATTCTGTTATGGTGTAGTCGAAACACTATGATAAACAGAATTGCAATCGCTGCTGCGTTCCTGGCAGCTGCATTACTTCCTGTGATGGTCCTGGCAGAAATGCCGGAGGATCCCGGTGTACAATGCACGTATAATGGACACTGGACCTATACCGATGCCTCTGAAGGTGGCGGTCCAATCAACTGGAATCTTACAGAACACTCTATCTGTTGCGGACTTTGGGCTATTGAGCTGCAGGGCTCCGGTGAGGACTCCTATGGTACATACTCTCTGAGCGGGGAATGCGCTGAAGGTCAGTGCACTGTAAACCAATCCTATGAGTCCGGGCAGCTTCAAGGTCGTCATTATCAATATACTGGCGAAATTGAATGGGAAGTTCCTCTGGATACCATGGCCGGATTAAAAGGCAGCTGGGGCGAAAAAGGTAAGGGTACAAAGGGAGACTTTGTTATCGAAGAGATTCAGTGCGGACAGTAGATCTCTTCAACAATTTATCCATCATTGCTCCACGCAGAGTAGCGGAAGAGAACTTCCGCATCCGGTGGGGCCAATGGCCAGTGCATCAGTAAAGGTAACGGTGGGATCTCCGCTTATTCCGTTATAACCGGTTGATTCCAGCCAGAGACCGCAGTTTAAAGATGCAAAGGTCCAGTCAGAGTTCATTCCGGACCAGTACTCAGTTCCGGTGGCAGAGAATCCGGCATCCAGACCGGTGGAATCCACCGGAAATATTCCAGCATTCAGGTTAGTTCTACCTATGATGGTAGTGCCATCGATTCGTCGATACTCAGTATCCGGAGTCATAACCCAGTCAACGTGTTCAGAGGCGCCACCACTGCAGTTGGATGTACTGCAGGGCCCTCGTCTTCCGGAACTGGCTCCAAAGTGCATCATAGCCTTGAAAGTGGAAAGTGGAGCTGGGTTGTTGCTGTCTACATTGCAGAAAGCATCGGCATTCTCTATGGGTGTGCCAGGCCCTAGAAGATCCAGTTCGCCTGTGGTTGTGGCGCTGGTTAGAAATATCCTGCGATAGCCAGGATCCACAGCTGCTAAGATCACGGCGCCATCAAGCAGAAGCAGAAGCCCCGCCGGTCCATCTTTATTCTCGGAATCAAGCTCAGATTGAACTAAAGGATGCGCATAGCAACCGGTAAGAATCCAGATGAGTAAACAACAGAAAATGCTTTGAATCTTCCTGAAAATCATAATAGAAGAGTAAGAACGATATCAATTAAGCATCTCTGCTCTCACTTTCAAGGAATTTAACGATGCGAAAGGGTATTACTGAAGAATATTGAGGATTTCTGCACGACTGATTTTCAAATCCCTGGCATCTTCCAGTGTGAAAACGCTGTTGAACAGTTCCTTCTTCTTTTTCTGTAGCTCCAGAACTCTTTCTTCAACTGTGTCTTTTGAATAGAGTTTGTACACAAAGAGATTTCGATTCTGACCAATGCGATGCGCCCTGTCCGTGGCCTGGTCCTCTGCAGCTGGATTCCACCAGGGATCCAGATGAATAATACGATCTGCGCGATGGAGAGTCAGGGCTGTACCGCCTGCTTTGAGGCTTATCAAGAAGAAGGGGCGCTCTCCCTCCTGGAATTGCTGGACCTGCTTCTGGCGATTCTTCTGCGAAGTGCTACCATCGATGCGAAAATAGCTGAGATCCAGACTATTCAGAAGCCTGGCCGCGATATCCAGCACATCTGTGAACTGACTGAATATCAACACAGAAGAACCACAGTCCGCCATATCCGTAACCAGGTCTTTTAGATACTGGAACTTCCCCGATTCCAGAGGCTCTGGATTATTTCCGGTGTCCGGATGACAGGCAATGCGACGCAGACGCATAAGATAGGGAAGCATTCGCATCAAGTATTCTTTACCTGCACTCTGTAGATGATCCATCGCCTCCTGCCGTACCGATTCATATACGATTCGCTGCCTTCGCTCCATGGGAAGGAAAGACTGGATCTCGGTCTTTTCTGGCAGCTCTTTGATTACCTCACTTTTGGTACGACGCAATAAAAAGGGAGCAGTGAGTTTTCGCAAAAACGTGACGCGATCAGGATTGGCATCGAATCGTCGACTGAAGGATTGTCTTGTACCCAGCAGGCCTGGAACAGAAAGATCCATAAGGGACCAGAAATCCATTAAATGATTTTCCAGAGGAGTTCCTGTAAGACAGTAAATGCTGCGAACTTCAAGACGACGAATCGCTCGAGCGATGCCGCTTTGACTGTTTCGCAGGTTCTGAGCCTCATCTACAATGGCCACTGCATAGCCAGTTTTTTTCAGCGCCGTCAGATCCCGACTCAGAGTGGAGTATGTGGTGAGCAAGATGCCCTCATCGGGCATTTTCAATTTTTTTCTATCAGGGCCATGCCATATCTGAAGCGGTAGCTCCGGAGTAAAGCGCTGTGCCTCCTGGGCCCACACCGATAGAGCGGATACAGGACAGACCACCAGCATGAGGCCTTTTACTTTCGAATCCCTTAGCTTCTGAAGAAATGCCAGGGTCTGTACGGTTTTTCCCAGGCCCATTTCATCGGCCAGCAGGCCACCCACTCCCATGCTAAACAGCCGGGAAAGAAACTCTACTCCCCTCTTCTGGTAGGGTCTGAGCTTTCCCTTGAACACCGATGAAATTCCTTTCGCAAGCGTAACCTCCTCCAGGTTTCGCATCTTCTCAGTCCGGGCCCTGGTCTGTAGCTGCTCCCCCATCTCACTTTGAAGGGCCATCCAGTGCGATTTACGAAGATCCACCTCTCCTCTGGAATTGAGCTCCAGCCCCAGATCCAGAAGCATTTCCGCCAGTTCAGCCAATCCTGTATCTGGAATATAGATCCAGCGATCCTTGAACTCAACGTATGCACGGCCATCCAGGTAAGCGTCGTATATGCGATTCTGTTCCTCCTGGCTCACCCCAGGAAGCGTCAGCGATCCCTGGAACCAGTCGATGCCGGAAGGTTTTTCGATGTTCAATCTTGTGCGTGGAGCCGCGCGAAACAGTCGAGCCAGTTCACGATCAAAATCCACAATGATTCCGGACTCCATCAAAGCTGGTAAGGCCGTCGTCAGAAAATAATGAAGATCTTCACCATTTAGAAGGAAAGTAGCATCCTGAAAAAAAGATTCCGATTCCAGAAGCGAATATAATTCGTTGAACTCCTGGATCCGGGCGTACTCCTGCTGCGGGTTTCGCATTACCAGGAGACCTTCTTCGCTCATAGAATACTCGGGGTCGCTTTCGATATTCACGGCACGGAATAACGATTCTGGATTAATCGGAACACTGGCCAGATTCGCATCCGGACGATACACCGGTCGCTGTACCTTCGCATCTGGCTGATCTTCCATGTAGTCTGGAACAAAGGCCCTGGAATTCGCAGCGTATACCAGATCCACAGAACCATGTAACCAGAGATCTGTATCTATGCTGTAATCCAGAGAGATGCGAAGAACAGGACCGGCTGCACATACCTGAAGGAACGGTTCCAGGCCCTGAACACCGGCTTCAAGAAATCCATCTCTGGCCTGCAGAATCTCCCGGGCCGACATGACCGAATGCATTCTACTGCTCAATCCGCTTTCAATTGCCGAATAGTCGATGATCCAGAAGCTTCTGTTTCTGCTAATTCCTCCTGGTTCAATCAAAGACGTTTGATCGGGCTTAAGCCATCTTTCTGTGTCTCCTTGAATGACCCCCGGAATTAAGACCCTTCTGGGATCCGTGCGATTACTGAATCCCCTCAAAACAGGTTTCGCTTCCAGGATTCCACGAAACAAGAGCTCCCTCCCATTTAGATCCTGAATCCGTACAGGTGGATCCAGATCCTGCCAGTGCCTGGACTCGCTCAATGGAATCTCATAGGGAAATGCATAGTTCTCTTTTAGAGAGTCCCAGAGGGCAGCATGATTGGAATCCAGCCTTTCGCCCAGATTGGCGGCCCCCGTAGCTAGAGTCGGCGAGAGCCGCAATTTCTCCGACTGCTCATTCAACCTGAACGAAAGCAGTAAACCAGGCTCGCGCTTGCCCGAGGACACTTCCGGATCCTTCAGGCGGGGCTTCTTTGATTTCCCCTGCTCCCGGATTGCTGCCTTACCGGTTGAATGGGATTCAGGATCCTTGCCCGACTTCGCCGTGGATTTTGACTTCGCGGACAAAGATTTTCCACCCGGTGGATGCTCAGGGGAAGCTTCAGATTTCGCACCGGGGTCTCGGTGTATTAAAGACTTCGATTCACCGGTACGGCGTTCCTCTTTCGCCATCGCATTCTTCCCGGCGCCGGGTTCTGCGGCTGTCATTCCATTTCGCAGAAGCAGCATCGCAAAAGCTACGAGATGCCTGCATGGGTATTCCTGACCGCAGCCGCAGCTTGCTTCTCCGGTTACGGAGTCCACGGACAAAGGATAGATCCGGGAATCCTGGGCATAACCTACCCAGGTATTTTCGATTCTTTCAGTAATTCCGATCAGGCCCCGGGCCAGGCTTTCACGGGCCTGACCTGTAACCGAAGGTGTAGCATCGGCCACGATTCTCTGGATGGATTCCGGACTTTGCATAGAACGGGAAGAAATGCCTGCATGGAAATCGCTGCAGGCCCCGGTGCAAGAGATTTCCTGTCCCGGCTCATAAGCGAAATGGGGCCGAATCTGATGGTTTCGATGCCCTTGAGAACGGAGGAAGCTTTATGAGTCAAGTATGTGCGCCCGGCTTAAAGAAGCGGAAGCGATATCTACCAGGAACGGTGAGGCAGCCAGACCGAACGCGCTGAATGCGCTGGCTGCACCAGACGGACCGAGGATGCTAAATGATATATCTTAGCTGGACTTGCTTACCATGGCCGGATTTGCAATAAATAGCCGGTTCAGCATTTTCTCGGTAGCCTTCACTGCTGCAATCATCTGATCGCTATCCACACCTACGGTGCGAAAAGCACTACCTCCATCGGTGCTCCAGGTAATGACGGTTTCTACCAGAGCATCGGTTTTTCCACCTGGAGGAATGCGCACTTCGTAGTCTACAAGCTCCGGAAGTTCCAGCTGGATCTCCGAGGCAATGATAGCCAGGGCTTTCATAAATGCATCATAACCGCCATCGCCGGAGGAAGAAGCGCGATACTCCTTGCCATCCAGTTCCAGCGCGATCTGAGCACTGGGAGACTGCTGTATTTCAGTAATAATGCGAACATCGGTAATCCGAACAAACCTGGTTTGTAATCCACCAAACAAATCCTCAATCAGGAATGGTAGATCATCGGCAGTTACGGTTTCTTTTCTCTCGCCCAGCTCCTTGATCTTTTCCAGCAATGCCTTTTCCTGATCCGCAGGTAGCTCAATTCCAAGAGCCGTTAGATTGTTGGCTACACTGGCTTTACCGGCCAGCTTTCCCAGAGCATAAACCCTCTGGCGCCCGAATCGCTCAGGCAGGATGGGATTCGCATACAGATTATTCTTTTTATCGCCGTCCGCATGTATGCCGGCAGTCTGAGTGAATACGTCTGTACCCACAATGGGCCGGTTCGAGCTGATTCTTTTTCGGCTGAACGTTTCCACAAGTCTGGATGCATCTGTAATGGCAGACTCTCGAATGGAAGTCTCTATTCCCAGTTTATCATGAAGCGCCGTTACCACCGCTTCCAGAGGCGCATTACCGGCCCGCTCACCCAGTCCATTGACAGCAACATGCAATCCTTTGACTCCACATTGAGCAGCAGTAAGGCAGTTCGCAGTTGCCAGACCGTAATCGTTATGACCATGGAAATCAATGGCCAGATCGGGATAGGCATTCAAAGCATGCTGGATTCCTGCCTTCACTTCTTCCGGAGACATGATTCCCAGGGTATCCGGAAACAGGAACCGATGGATGGGCATTGTGCGAAGGGCGCGAAGCATTTCCAGAACATAGTCCGGAGAATGTAGAAATCCATTGGACCAGTCTTCCAGATAAACATTCACGGTGACGCCTTGATCGGCCGCATAGGTTACCGTGCGTTCAATGTCTGCGACATGCTCCGAAAGGGTCTTGCCCAGCTGAAGTTCGCAATGCTTCTGCGAACCCTTGGTTAGCAGATTGATAACGGAGCCACCAGCCTGCTGGATCCAGTCTACGCTTGCTCGATGGTCCACAAACCCCAGGATTTCGATTCTCTTATCCAGGTTCTTTGTTCTGGCCCAGTCAAATATGGCGCGAACGCTGTCCTGCTCACCTGCAGAAACTCGTGCGCTGGCCACTTCGATTCGATCTACATTCAATTTCTCCAGAAGAAAGCGCGCAATCTGCAGCTTCTCAAATGGGGAAAAGGATACTCCATCGGTTTGCTCTCCATCTCGAAGAGTGGTATCCATGATTTCGATTTTATGCGACATAAAGGGCCTCGCCACCGGGTGCAAAGATCGTTCGGACCAACTTTGAAGGCAGCAGGAACGAATCCTAGTAGATAGAAAAACGGTCTTTTTCCAATGTTACATCACTTTTTTGAGTCCGCCCGGGAACGAAAGAAGAAAAGAATTGCGTTTTGATTTCTACCGGTGCAGGAACCGATAATTCCCATGATGCGGAAACGGTTACTTATCTCCCTGCCTGTTTTTCTGGTCTGCATTTCCGGCTGGTTCCTTTTTTCCGGGGAGCCTGCTCTCTGGAAAACTATCGGCAGCAGCAAACAGAATGTGCAGTCCGGGCATCATCTGGTGCCCATTCTTTGTTTTCATGACGTAAATGGATCCGGGCCCTACTCGGTGAGCATTCAGGAATTCCGCAATTACCTGGATATTCTCAAGAAAGAAAACATTCGAGTATGGCCGTTGAAAAAGGTAATGCAGTACGCCAGGCAAAATCGGCTGATGGAAGAGCCTACCATGGCCATCACCATTGACGATGACTTCGAAAATATCGCCCGGGTGGCGGCGCCCATCCTGCGCGAATACGATTACCCGGCCACTTTCTTTGTTTACACAAAGGACATCAACAACCATCCGCGGGGTGGCATGGCCTGGGAAGATTTGCACCGGCTGCTGGCCGAAGGATTTGACGTTCAGAATCATTCCCACACCCACACCGCCTTTCATGAGCCCCGGGCCCATGAAAGTCAGGAACAGTTTGCAGCTCGAGTAACCCAGGAGGTGGTAACTTCCCGGGAAATCCTGGAAAAGAATCTGCCGGACAATAAGATCTGGGCCTTCGCTTATCCCATGGGATATTACAGCCCGTATCTGGAATCCCGGGTCCGAGAAGCAGGATATGACTTGATTCTTACCGTGGATGCGGCCCCCGTTGATTTAACGGCAAATTTTTCGGGAATTATGGACAGATACACCATTCAGAAGGAATATGTAGATGATCCAATGGCCATGTTCTACAAGCAGATCGCCTATGCGAGGCAGAAGTATAAATCCGCCTCGGTGGCGCAGGTAGAAGAAGGGCCCGAGCATGGGCTGAAATGAGCGAAGAAACCAAACAAATACCAGCAACATTTGATCATTACACCGTCATGGGCGGAGGACCCATGGGTCTTATGCTGGCGGCCATCCTGGCCAAGAATGTAGACCGGGTGCTGCTCTGGCTACCCGAGTCTTCCATGGCCCATCAGTGGTCCGGTCGAAAGCACATTCGATTGCTTAACCTGGACTTTGAGATTCCGTCCAACGTCAAAATTATTTCCGGCTATCGCCTATTCCAGCAGGGTTCCCATTTTATCGCCTCCGTGGTTCCTGCCCGGCAGTTTGAGGAAGTGCATGAGCATGTGATCACTCACATGAATCGCACCAACCATCATGCCATGGTATCATTCTCGAAGGGCTTTCTATCGGCCGTGGGTCGAAGAAAGTATCAGGTAGCTACCTTCAGCGAATTTCTCAGTCGATCCATGGAGGCCTACCAGATCCAGGGTCATGTAGCCGTTGTTACCGGCCCCAGCCTTCTTGCGGATTTGCATGCCGGACGACATTGCTTCTTTGCTGTGGGAAGCAAAGAAGCAGAAATGCAGACCCTGGTGGAGAAGCTATTTGAAGCGGAGCATCTTCACTGGGAGAGAAGCAAGGATATGGTGGGCGTGGAGCTGGGAGGCATTCTAAAAAACCCCGTGGCCATCATCAGCGGAATGTCCGATTTCCTGCCGGATGCTGGCTCATCTTTCAAAGGCGAACTGGTAGGCAAAGGATTCAACGAAATCATGCGACTGGGCACGGCCCTGGGCGCCAGGCCAGAAACATTGATGGGTCGAGCCGGACTCTCGGACCTGGTGGCCAATGCTTTCAGTCCCGATAGTCGAAACCGCAGCTACGGACGACGATTTATGGAGCGAATCCAGTCCGGCGAAATCGAGCCGGATTTTCTTGAACGAATCGAACTACTGCTTTTTCCGGGCAGATTCATTGAAAGAGAGGTACACCAGAGTCGAGAACTGCATGAAGGCGGACTGACAATAAGCACGGTCCTGGAAATTGCGAAAGAGAAGAATGTAGAGCTACCGTTGTTCCAGACTCTATTCGATATCCTGTCCCGCAGACAATCCCCCAATGCATTTGTAGATCAACTCACAGGGCTAAACACCGATGCAGCCATTCCAGTAACCAAGAAGAGGGCCCGTCTGGACCTGGTTACTTCTGGCAAGGCTCTGGGACAGGCCCTGCAAGAAAGGATCCTAAGGGAGCTCTCCAGCACCAGAGGAATGCAGGCAAGAATCAAAAAGCAGGCCGGCCATGTAATTTCTTCACTGGAAAAGCGAGTTAAAAAAGCGGAAAGTAGACGTCTTAAAAATGATGCGGCCAACTTTCGCCAGGAACTGGAACTATGGAAAGGTCTGGCAGCATCCCCGGAAGAGAGCGAAACCATTCACCTGGATCGCATTGTAGAATTCTATGTATCCAATATTGCAGATAGCTATGTTCCGGTAATTCGCGGAACTCTGATGAACATCATCGCTCCGTTTCGCTTTATTCTGGGCGGATTTCGCAGAGGATCGGTGGCGCCTGTTATTGGCGGTCCGGTGGCCGAGGTGCGAAGGCTGGCCAACTATTATCCGGTATTCTATGCTCCCACCCATAAAACTCACATCGATTCTGTAGAACTGGCCTATGCATTGTATTTGAGTCGGCTTCCCCTGCCTCGATTTGCGGCTGCCAGTATCTTGATGAGCAACCCACTGTGGGGCAAATTTTTGAAATCCATGGGAGCGTATTCCGTGGACCGGGAAAACACTCGTAACATTCTATATCTGGAAACTCTGACGCAATATTCCATCCTGATGCTGGAAGCGGGTATACCGGCTCTTGCCTATCCAGAAGGAACCCGCAGTCGTAACGGTAACTTTCAATCCATCAAAACCGGTCTGCTTTCTACTGCCGTGGATGCATTTCGCAGCTCCGGTCAGGAAATCATTGTAGTGCCCATGTCCATCAGCCATAAATGGATTCCGGAAGACCTGGAATTCAACAATATGGCCAATAGCACTTCATTCGGTCGCTTTGTGCGAAGAAGAAGAAAGGTATATCTGGATTTTGGCCGACCCATCCTGGTAAGCAATCATATCAAAAGCAGCGATCCCACAGCCGCCGTATCCGATGCCATTCTCGCCGCCTGGCGAAGGAACTTTAGAGTGCAGCCCCATTTTATTCTGGCCCGATTGCTCACAGAAAATCATGGCTCCCTGGATCTCAAAGAAGCAGAAAAGCAAATCGCGCAGTTCATTCAGAAGAACCGTTTAAATTACGTTACCACGGATCCGGGTAAGATTCTCAGGCGAGGACGCAAGGATCTAAAGTCCAGAAAAATGATACGCGACGACAAAAACAAGATCCTGGCTGTGCAACCTACCATGCTGGAATACTACGGCCGAATGATTCCTGAGGCCGACAAAAGCAATTGATCAGACTGCTTCGGCTCACAGTCTGCTATCCCCGGGGAATTGAAATCGCTTGAGCCCCCTGCAAAAAGCTCAAGTCGGGACCGGATTCCAGGCGATGAAATCCATGAAACCACAGGCCGGTTCCCTTCGAACCAATCCCGATACGAATAAGACAAACATTTGAAAGGTCCTTGATAGAGTCCCGCTATCCAACGACCTTTACACATTAAATCGGCAATCCCGTAATCAGGAGTTTAGATGATACCAGATACATACAGAGCCCTGCAATTAGCAGAATACACCGAAGACCTGCCCCGATTCCAGGTAGTAGAAAAGCAACGTCCGAAACTGGAGAAAGGAGAGGTTCTAATCAAGGTTGCTGCTTCGCCCATCAATCCATCGGATCTATCATTTTTGAAAGGGCAGTATGGAATCAAAAAGAAGCTTCCCTGCATTCCTGGATTTGAGGGCTCCGGAACCGTGGTGGCCAGCGGCGGAGGATTCTATGCAAATTATCTTAAAGGAAAGAATGTAGCCTGCACTTCTTCACCTACAGGCGATGGAACCTGGGCCCAATATATGAAGATTCCAGCTCAGCTATGTCTGCCTCTTAAAAAGAGCATCTCTCTGGAACAGGGTTCCATGACCATTGTGAATCCACTCACAGCCTGGAGCCTGGTGGAAATAGCAAAAGATCTGGGCGCGAAAGCCATCATACAGAACGCAGCCGCCGGAGCTCTGGGACAGATGATCCATCGACTGGCCGCAAAGGAAGGCCTGCAGGTCATCGATATTGTGCGCCGCGAAGACCAAAAACAGACACTGGAAAACCAGGGCTTCGAAAACGTCATCATTAGCGAAAATGCGAAGTTTGAACGGGAACTTCGAGTTCGTGCAGGAAAAATCAATGCCACGGTGGCTCTGGATGCCGTGGGAGGCGAAATCACAGGGACCATGGCCGCCTGTATGCCCAATGGCTCTCATGTGATCGTGTACGGTGGCCTGGCGGGAGCGGCCTGCTCCGTTCACCCTGGTAGTTTGATCTTTCAAGGACAGACCGTTCATGGATACTGGCTTTCCAGCTATCTGGCGAAGAAGGGTGCCCTGAGCCTCATTCGACTTTCCGGAAAAATCCAGAAACTCATGCATTCGGAACTGAAATCCGAAGTTCGTCAGAGATATTCCCTGGAACAGGGAGAACACGCGATCAAGGATTATACTCAGACCATGAGTGGTGGCAAGATACTGATTACTCCGTGATGAGTGGTTCGTTGTTAGCGCTGAGCCCGGAAAACGGGCTCAGTGAAGCCGGGCTATGAAACGGCGAAGCACAGGAACCGAGTGGCCCGATTTCACAGAGCATCTCACAGAGCATCCGGGGGGAATTCCCGGGATCTTCCATCAGGGAGCTGGAGGCCTGATCGCACGACGACCAGGTACCGGCGATGATTGGGTCCTCTTCCCGATCAGGGCCGCGATAGATTCATGCCCCCGATATTTTGCCATGGACCTGGCATCCCATCCATCCAGCTGAACGGATGCATCGGCACCGCGACGCAGTAACTCCTTTACGATATCCTCATGACCATAATAGGCCGCATACATGAGCGCAGTCCAACGCCCCTGGTAGCGAGCGTTCGGATCCGCGCCTCGGGAGAGCAGATCCAGGGCCAATTTTGTATTCCCCTGATAGATGGCCTGCAGCATTGGGCCGTTGAGCGCAGGGTCGATAGTAATCTGGACTTCAGTATCTGTGCCTTCTTCGCTGCCCGGGTCCGCATCGGAATCGATTCCTGGATCCGTATTTTCTGAGTCCTCTTCGCTCAGTACAGCGTCTGGATCGATAAAGGTCACGGAATACTCAACCGTCGTTGCCTTGCCCTGAATAATTACATTGGAAATGCGGACCTGGATGGTTACATCTCCGGCCGGTCGATTATAATTGTTTTGATGGGTGGCTCTCTCCAGTCCGGCAGGATACCAGACCAGAAGATCCTTACGACCCTGCTCCTGTCGCACAGATACATTTTTTCCATCCCGGCTCATCTGCACCTTCGCACGGGAAAGGTCTCCGTCGGGTGCGAACGATGTATAGGACCATGGATATCCGGAATCAAGACCAAATCGATAAGGAACAAACCCTTCGGGAGGCCAGGCTACGCTTCTAATCTTTTCTACTTCTTCCTCTGGACGCCAGTCCCCAAATACGTACAATGCATGCGCTCGAGCGCTGCTTCCGGTCCCCAGCACTTTTTGCTGTGGATGTAGCGCCCATTGCCTATGACCTACTCCCTCTACGCCGGCGTCCTGAACGTAAGCATCAATGGCACTGGGTCCGACGCAGCCCAGGCAGAGGTTGGATGAACCCGCTCCACTTTTTCCTTCGCTGGTATAGCATGGCCAGTTGGTCCCGGGCCCATGGCTGAGATCATTCTTCGCTTCCATCATCAATGCGGCGGCTCGAGCCATACCATTGTATTTCTCTGCAAAACTGATGTCGGTGGGGACTCCGGCCATGGCCCGATAAAACTTCAGCGTCTGAAGAGTAGCCTCATCGTATTCTGGACTATTCTTTCCGGCCCTGCATCCGTTGGTACTTCCGGACCAGTGATTCTGTACCTTGCCGTACGGCACATAATGATCTCTATAAAACTGGGCCACAGCATGTCGGCTTCGATCCAGCTGAAGACTGCGAGAGGAGAAGAACCATGAATCGGAAGAAACCGCTGCCGGTGGATGCATCGCCGGCGCCGATCCCAGGGAGGTATTCAGAGATCGAGCCAGGACCACTGAACTCAGCAGCAGCGCAAAAAGCGATGCTCTGAACATAGTCCTGCTCAAGGATCGGAACCAACAGGCCATACATGTTAGACGTCCGAGGACCGTTCATAAGCCAAAAAACCCGGAAAAACAGGCATTTTTGCAGGGATTGGTCTATTTTTACTGGACAGGTCATATTATGTCGCATTATTCACCGTTTATGGCAAAGAAAGCAGCTAAGAAATCTGCAAAGAAAACCGCGAAAGCGTCCTCCAACGGAAAGTATTCATTCATTGATGATCTTCTGGAAGAGCTACATGAAATCATCCTGGTAGACAAGAAAGGTCAGGCCAAGATCAAAAAAACCGATCTGAAGTCTGCTCTGGAGTCTTCTTTTGAACGAGCCGGAAAGGCAGCGGCCAGTGGCGAGAGGGTAAGATTCCCGGCTATCGGCGCTCTGGTTCGAAGCGAAGTAAAAGCGCGAAAGGCCGGAAAACAAATGAATCCATTCACCGGCGAAGAAATGATGGTGGCAGCCCGTCCAGCCAGCAAGAAGCCCAGATGGTCGTTTCCCAAAAGCCTCAAGGAAACATTCGCAAACAAGAAGAACTGGTAAACTCCCGCAAACCAGCTTCAGGGAGGCTCATATGAGCCTCCCTTTTTATTAGAGCTCCCCTGATCAATCGTCGTGGTGTCTTTCCAGACGGTAGTACAACGCAGGTACCACAAACAGCGTTAGAATCGTAGCTGTAATCAATCCCCCCACCACAACCGTGGCCAGAGGTCTCTGTACTTCTGCACCGGTACCGGAGTTAAAGGCCATTGGAATAAACCCCAGTCCGGCTACAAGGCCGGTCATTAGCACAGGGCGAAGACGAATCAATGTTCCTCGAAAGACTGCATCCAGAACAGAATGACCGGTTCTTCGCAGATCGTTGAAGAAATTCACAAGCACCGTTCCGTTTAGAATGGCAATGCCAGAAAGAGCAATCATTCCCACAGAAGCAGAAACACTGAAAGGTATATCACGAAGCCACAGTAGCAGAATACCTCCAGAAATGGCCATGGGAATACAGCTCAATACCAGAAGAGTCTGTCTCAGGCTCTTCAAACTCTGATACAACAACAGAAAAATAAGAATCAGAGTAAGAGGTATGATAGTGAGGATTCGCAACCTAGCTCGCTGTAAGTTCTTGTACTGGCCCGCCCATTCGATAGTGACTTCTTCCGGTAGCTGCAATTCCTTGCGAATTCGCTGATCGGCTTCTTCCACTACGGATTCGATATCGCGATCCTGGATATAGATTGCCAGACTGGAATACCTCCTGGAGTTGATTCTAGAAATCGTAGTGACCTGCTCCATCAGTTGAAGGCTGGCCACATCGGACAGAGGCACTACTCCTCCGTCTGGCAAATCTACCGGCAACCTGGCCGCTCGCTTCATATCGTTGCGATAATCATCACGCATTCTCAATATGATGGGAAATCGTCTGTCCTGTTCATAGTAACTTGCGATCTGATGTCCCGCCATGGCGATTTCGAACGCAGAACCAATACCTGCAGAGTCAATACCCCAGTAAGTCATATCTTCCGGTCGCGGCCGGAACTCAAGCACGGGACTCTGCCGGAGGGCCGTAAGTGCGTCTGCGCTAACTTCCACTACCCCGTCTATCTCCCTTAGAATGTCCTCAGACTTCTGGATGTATCCCATCAACTGTTTTAAATCCGGACCAAAGATCCTCAAGGACAGATCGGCCCGTGAACCTTCCAGCATTTCATTGAATCTCATGGCGATGGGCTGCGTGGGCGAATGCTCCTGTCCCGGCGAAGCTTGCTCTATAGCCTGGCTCATTGCATCGAACAATTCTGCTTTTGTGTATCGATTACCGTCCTTTCGCTCCGGCCATTCGTCGTAATTTTTTTTCAAAATCACAAATGTATCTGCCAGATGTATGCCCATTGGATCCGTGGCCGATTCCGGAGTTCCAATACGGGAAAACACCGTATCCACCTCGGGAAACTGCATAATTGCTTTTTCACTCTTTATCTGATGATCCAGGGTTGCATCCATGCTGATGTCTGCATTTCTTGTAAGCCCGATGACCATATCCCTTTCGTCAAACTCCGGCAAGAAGTTGGCGCCCAGAGTAAAGAAGAGCAAAACGGAAAGAACGAATACTCCCACACTCCCCGAAGTAACACGATACGGATGTCGAATACAATATTCCAGCACCGGCTCAAAGGCATTACTAATATACGAAAAGAATGAGAATTTATGTGGCTTTGGTGGCTTCAGGAATAAAAGCGCAAGAGATGGCATCACAAATAATGCAATTACCAGCGAAGCTGCCAGCGCCAAAAGTACGGTGATAGCCATGGGGCGAAACATCTTCCCTTCAATTCCGGTAAGAAGTAGAATGGGAACGTACACAATCATGATGATGCTCAGCCCTGTAATGACGGGACCGGACACTTCCTTCATGGCTTCCAGGATTACCTGAGCCTTTCCTTTTTCCTGAATGGCCTCTGGCTCCTCCTCCATCTTTCGCAGAATGTTTTCGATTACTACCACAGAACCGTCCACGATGAGTCCAAAGTCAATGGCGCCCAGACTCATCAAGTTGGCCGAGATTCCCATCTGCTCCATGCCCATCAATGCTGCGAGCATGGAAAGTGGTATGGCCAGAGAGACAATCAGTGCTGCGCGAAAGTTACCTGCAATGAGTAGCAGGACCAGAATCACCAGTACACCGCCTTCCACCAGGTTTTTGGCCACGGTCTTAATCGTTGCATCCACCAGGTAGCTTCTTGCGTAGAGCACCTGTACCTTTACATCGTCCGGCAAATCCAGGCTCTGGATTTTCTGGACCGACTCATGGGACACCGTGCGGCTATTGGCGCCGGTTCGCATCAGAATGGTACCCAGGACAGTTTCCTCGCCATTATGCGTGGCAGAGCCTACACGAGGACGATTCCCTTCGGAGACACTGGCCAGTTCGGTTAATCTTTCCGGAGCGCCGATTGCATGAATTCGCACAGGGAAGCGCTTGATTTCATCCAGGCTTTTGAATCGAGCATTGTTCTTCACAATGATTCGCCGGTTTTCTCGTTCAATGTATCCTCCACCACGGTTCATCCCCGACTCCTGAAGCAACTGCACCAGAGCCACCGGGCCAATGCCCTGAGATATCAAACTGGCGGGATCAAAGTTAATGAAGATTGCTTTTTGATAACCTCCGTTGGAATCCACTTCTGCCACTCCGGGTACTGTCTTTAAAGTGGGGCGAATGACCCACTCCTGAATTGTGCGAAGATATCGTAGGCGGTCCTCCGGGGACCTGCTGGCCAATTCTGAACCCGGTCTGGCTTCTACAGAGTACATAACCACTTCACCAAGACCGGTAGTAACAGCCCCCATCTCTGGCTTGAGTCCTTCTGGCAATGCAGCAGCCACAGATTGCAGTCGCTCGGCGATAAGCTGCCTTGCGAAATACACATCCATGGAATCGTCGAAGATAATGTTTACCTGGCTCAATCCATACTTTGTTATGCTTCGAATTTCAGAAACATTCTGGATACCTGCTAGCTCTGCCTCGATCGGGTACGTTACCGTTGTTTCAATCTCTTCAGGATCCATGGCTCCGGTATGGGTTGCCACCATCACCTGCACTCCGGTAATATCGGGTACGGCATCCACAGGCAAACTGACAGCGCTTCTGAGTCCCAGGAGCGCCAGCAGCGAAAGAAGAAATATTACCCAGACCGGGTTTCGCGTAGCTGCTTCTATCCATCTATTGATCATTTTCGTTTCTCCTTTCTGGATCCAGGATTCTTCCGGTCAGAATTTCAATTTCGCCCAGAGCACGGGCCGCCTGAATTCGCACATCCAGACTCCTCTGAAAAAGTGCATGATAGCGCTCGTGCTCTCCCCAGAACTCAAAGTAGCTGATCCTGCGTCCCATAAGACCCTGATCCAGGGCAGGCAGAAATCGCTCTGCCTGAATCAGAAATAACTTCATCTGCATGTATTGCTTTTTCAGGGATTCGTAGTTTTCGAAGGCGGCCTTTAGTTGAAGCGTTGCCCTGGTTTGCTCGGTATCCAGTTCTACCCTGGCTTTATCTGCCTGAAGCCTGGCTATGTCCGGGCTCTTTCTCTCGGGACCAACAAAGGATAGAGGAAACTGAATCCCGGCTCGCATGTATGTTTCGCGACTACCTGGATAGACAGAAACCGTTGCATCGGAGTTTACGGTGCGCTCGCCTCCGTAGACAAATATAGAGGGTGATGGCCAGAGTTTCCGGGATTCCAGGTCTGCTTCCTTGATTCGGGCTTCCAGCCTGGCGCGCCGCTCTTTCAGGGTGGTGCCCTGTTTTTCCATAGACTCCTGTAGCTCATTCAGCGGCGGAAGCGAAGGCATGGTTACAGAGTCGATGCTCTGTAGCTTCAAGCTGTCAGATTCTTCGCCTACCATCAAGGCCAGCTCTCGCATCATCTTTCGCTTGAGCATAGTTACTTCATCTCTTTCAGATTTCAGGGTCTGGATACCCATGTTGAGCGCCACAATACTGTAGTTTCCCAGTCTGCGATCTATATAGCTACCGCCAAATCGAGTCTTCAATCGGTAAAAGCGGTTCAGGTGTTCGGTAAGATGCTCTTCCCACTCCTCCAGCAATGCGGCCTGCAAATAGAGGTCCCTGGCGCGGGACCTGGCTTCGATTTGAGTTGCATTTAACTTCGCTTCGTACAGGGTTTGCTCTGCTGCTTTTTGATCCTGACGGAGACCTCTCTGACCGCCCAGTTCCACCTTCTGGGAAAGCCCCAGTTCCCATCCTTTTACAGGAACTTCCTTTCCGTTAACCTGAGCAGTGTAGTTGAGATCCAGAGCTTCTATGGAATCTCGATTTGAACCTCTTGTAATGGAAGCTTCCAGAGAAGGAGACTCGGAAATTAGAGAGTCCGATTTCTCGCTTTCCTTTCGCGCAATATCCAGATCAGAGTTCGCCAATCTCACTTCCGGTGAATTCTCGAAAGCGCGCTGAAGAGCGTCCGAGTAACTCAATGACGGCTGTGTATCGCTCCTGGCAATTTGCGGTGCAAGCACAACCAGAAGCATTGGCAGAACCATTCGAAATGGCCTGAACCTAACCGGACTGATTTTGATATCCGGAATCAAAGTCGACAATACCTCGACCGGGATTCCTTTTTGCACATGCTGCCCGGCCAGATCTGGATTTATATGACTCATAGGTAGTATTTAAGACCAGTTCAGGAGAAAAAGCAATGGGTCATTTGTCCCGATGGATGCATTCCGACATTCAAGTCACACTTCGTCGCATTGGCCTGGCCATTGCCGGGATGATTTTCATATTCACAATCTATGATATCTTTCATCACCTTCAGGAAGAAGGCCAGATCACCATCCACTCTCTAATGGAAGGGATATTTCTTCTGGGAATGACTGTGATAATTCTGGCCATTCGCAATTCTGCAGACCAGGAGTTCAGCCGAGCTGCAAGAGAACTAAGCCAGACTCGCCAGGAATTGGATCGGTTCCGAATTCAGAACCATGATCTGATGCATGATTATAGAAAGGCCGTGCAGGAGCAGTTCCAGCGATGGGGTTTTACAGAAGGCGAGCAAAAGGTGGCCGAAAAGCTTATTCAGGGGTACAGCTTTAAAGAAGTGGCCGCTCAATTAGAAAAGAAGGAAAAGACGGTGCGCAACCAGAGCCAGGCCCTTTACGACAAGGCCGGAATGACGGGAAGGCATGACCTGGCAGCATTCTTCTTGCAGGATATACTGAATCTGGAAGAAAACTGAGTCTGTTCCCGGGTAAACAAATCTACCGTTAAAATCGTCCGATACTAGAACCATGGGACGGCGTCGGAACATTCTCCGCACCGGATGGGCTTCAACCCCCGGTGTTCAATCAGCTGGAATTGCGCAAAGTTCGGTCAGAATGCTGATTGCCTTCGCAGTACTCTCGTTATTGTTTCCTGTTATATCGTCCAGGGCAGAAACATCCGGATTCCCTGATCTTCTAATACCCGAGGATGGCAGTCCCATGCCCGGTAAGCCCACCCCGGAAGGTACATTCATTCGAAATAAGCAGGACTTCATCGTTTGTACAGGAAAAGATTTTCAGGGTCCGGGACCGGCGGGCACCACTGAAATACAGTGGAGGGGAAATACAGAGCAAGATGTTGGAAGATTCAACAATGAAACGGTAACCGAGTTACTTAAAGACATTTCCAATACCAGAAATCAAGAGCTTGCTCTGGAGCGATTTGAAGCGGCGTTAAAGGCCGACCCGCAGTTTTATCCATTCTTGTATAATTCGGCCAGATTAAACTTACTGCTTCGCAACTTTGATGAAGCGATACGGCTTTTTGAAAGATCCTCTGGCCTTATTCCCCGTGATCCGGGACCTTATATGAACATTGCCCGGGCCTGCGAAGAATTACAGGACCATCGCTGCGTAATGCATTACTATCAAAAGGCTTATGAGCTTGCTCCTCTGAGACCGGATGCGATATATGCCCTGGGAATTTACTCTCTGGAAACCGACAGAAAGCCACAGGCCAGGATCTATTTGAAGCAGGGCCTGGATCGATTTCCGGACGATTCGCGCATGAAGATTGGAATGGCTCGTCTCTATCTGTCATCTGGAGATCGCCTGCGAGCGCAGGTACTTCTGGAAAGTATCCCCACCGAAACATTGACCGGGGAACGCAGGCAGGATTATGACCTTTCCCTTCACTATTATCTGGCCGATATCTACAGAGAATCTCGGGATTACGCAAGAGCTCTGGATCAAATCAATGTCCTTCTTGCGAACCCTGGAGACCCATTTTTTCTGGAGCATAATCGAGCAGGATTGGAAAAAGAAAAAGAAGTTCTGGAGCGGCTGGCAGAGGCGCAGGCTGCATCCGATTGAAAGATCCCTGATATGAAACGAAATCTACAACCCAAACGAAACCTATTCATCGCCTTTCTATGGATGCTAATATTTCTGCCAGTGACCCTTCTGGCAGACACCGTATTGCTGCGCGATGGATCTCGCATCAATGGACGCATCATTCAGCAGAATCAGGCCAGCGTAATTATCGTATCCGGTAATCGCAGGCAGGTCATTTCCAAGACCAGAATCGCTCGCATTCTGTACAACAATAACTACGGAAACGATGAGGACGATAAGCAAAAAGAAGAAGAGGAGCGACGTAAAAGACTGGAAGAGCAACGCAAGCGCGAAGAGGCCGAACGCCAGCGAAGAGCGGAAGAGCAAAAACGGCTGGAAGAGCAGAGGCGAAAAGAAGAAGAGCGCAGGCAACAGGAAATTCTAAATCAAATCGAAGAAGAGAAAACCCGCGAGCAGGAACAGAAAGAACAGGAACAGAAAGAACAGGAACAGAAAGAACAGGAACAGAGAGAACAGGAACAGAGAGAACAGGAGCAAAGGGAGAATCAGCAGCCCGAAACCGATCCTTCTGAGTCCACAAAGGAACCGGATTTTTTTGATAGCGATTTACTCAGAACTCTCATTGGTGAAGAGGTAAATCGTCACGAAGTGCGTTTTCGCCTTGAAGGTGGTGCAGCAAGGATTCGACCGCTGTTCGTTCCATTCGTGGATGAGTTCAATGCCATTCGCGGTCCGGTTAGCAACAAATCTATAACCTCTTCGCCAGCAAGCTATGTCGACGGAGCGTCTTACGGAGGCGAAATCGAATATCTTTACGATAGATTTCTTGTGCGAGTATCATCCAGAAGACTGGAATCAGCCTACAGCCGGGCGAACTATGAACTGGGCACTACCACCGATGTACTTACCGGGCTACCAACAGATTCTTTTGTTCTGGATCTAGACTATGCCCGGGACCTGAGCCGGGTGGAACATTCGTTTGGTCTGGGGATTACGGCCTATTCAAATGACTTTCTGGAAGTCCGACCCGTAGTAGAATATCTGGCTCAGATTACAGAGTCAAACAACGATGGAAGTGCCTTTGGATTTCAAACTTCTGCGCTAAGTTACTTTGGAACCCAGACCACAAAGAATCGGATGTGGCTCCGTGGAGTGCGCGGCAGCCTGGAAGTACTCTACTCATTTCAGCTGTTTGGACAGTCTTTTGAATGGAAATTGAGCGGCGGAGCTATTCAATTACAGGGGTCCGCCGTCTCCGATAATCGCGGAAATTTCTTCGATTCCGGAGGCAGCTACACAGGCCAGAGAACTTTCAGACTGGATCCAAAGGTGTTCTACGAAGCAACCACGTATAACTCCACTCTTTACTACAGCTTCATGCCGGATTTACGATTCTATATGGGTCTGGCCGGTCAGAACGGAATGGCCACCGTTTCAGAGCCAAACATCGCTCAGAATTTCAGCGGGCTGGATCCATTGTCAGCGTATCTGCAGATCCAGTCTATGAACGACTCTTTCAAATTTGGGGGCCTTCGAGACCATCATATTCGATTGAGCTTTGGGGCCGAATATCGCCTGGGACTCTAAATGGGAAGCGGTGGATCGCATATTGCGACGCGTACGCTTCATGATGGATCTTCAGGAATGCTCGGCCGATGGAGTGGATTCTAGAAGCTTACGAATCTCTGGAGACAGTGGTCGACCGTCGATGGCCTGACTCAGTCGGGCCGAGAGCTTTTCGCACTTTGCTGCCATGCCGGGATCGCCGTACTTCCTGTAGTTTTCTGCCTTCTCCCGAAACAGGATGGCACCCATGGCCAGTTGATCTGGATTTCCGCCATCCGCTGCTGACAGCACCGAAAGAGCTCCATCCGGCCCCAGGCTTTCCAGTAGAGGAGAGTCATAGCCCAGAAATTGCCTGAAGGAACGTTCCAGCTCCAGAAACACCACCTCGGGATCATTTCGGTCCTTCAGGCCAGTGAGCCTTGCCAGAAATACGGCAAACTCCTGGATCAGTCGCAGAATGTAGTCCCGGTGGAACATGCCTGCCCAGCCTGCTGCAACAGAATACGGGGTAAAGTGCTTAATCCAAAGGATTTGACTCAGGAACCGGACACCGGAAGCTGTCCAGGCCCCGGATCGGAGGGGCATTAAACCACAGTTAGTGGAATGAAAGAGGCCTCCGGGCCTGGTATCATATCATGCGCTGGATTGCCCGAGCATCAGCGCCAGGAGAAAAAGAAACGCTATGAAGGATTTTAAGACCGTAACGATCCTGGGTGCAAATGGAACGATGGGTGCCAACAGTGCAGCCATTGTAGCTGCCTTCGGAGGCGCTAAAGTGTACATGCTGGCCCGAACCCTGGATAAGGCTAAAGAAGGTATTCAGACAGCGGTAGCTTCCGTGCGATCCGGTGTTTTCACGGACAAGCTTATTCCCGGCACCTACGATGACGACCTGGAAAAGGCTGTCTCCGAATCAGACTGGGTGTTCGAGCTGGTGGCAGAAACCTACGATGTAAAAGAACCTTTAATGAAGCGAATCTCGGCAGCCAGAAAGCCCGGGACGCTGGTTTCCACAGTGAGCTCTGGACTTTCTATCGAAAGACTTGCTTCGCATCTGGACGAAGATGGACAGAAGTACTATTACGGAACTCACTTCTTCAACCCTCCTTACAAGCTGGTGCTCTGCGAACTGATTGTTCATCCCAAGAATGATCCAGCCTATACAAAAGAGCTGTCCGAATACCTGGAGAAAAAGCTGCATCGGCATGTTATTATTGCCAATGATCGCCCTGGATTCGCAGGCAACAGAATTGGCTTCCAGTTCATGAACGAAGCAGCCATCTATGCAGAAAAAATGGCCGACAAAGGTGGAATCCATCTCGTTGATCAGCTACTTTCTGGCTATACAGGGCGGGCCATGGCTCCTCTGGCCACAGCAGACCTGGTAGGCCTGGATGTTCACAAAGCTATTGTAGATAACATCTACGAAAATACCAAAGATAGCGCTCATGAAACCTTCAAGATGCCCGGGTATCTACAGAAGCTCATCGATCAGGGAGCTCTGGGGAACAAAAAGGGCAAAGGTCTTTATATGCGCGAAAAGACTCCGGAAGGAAAGAGCGTTAAAAAGGTCTATAACATCAAGACCGGAAATTACGAAGATCTGCCCAAACTGGATCTTTCCTTCAAGAAAAAGGCTGCTGCTTTGATTCATGAGTCTCAGTACTTCCACTTTGCGGATTTACTGAAAAGTGATAAGAGCGAAGAAGCAGATCTGGTTCGTCGATTCATCGCTCGCTACATTTCCTATTCCTATTCTCTGATTCCGGATGTAACGGATCAAGACGGAGTAGATGGCGCCATGGGATTCGGCTTCAACTGGGTTCCCCCATCCGCATGGGTGGATCTGCTGGGCGGCGTAGATGAAACTAAAAAATTCATCGATGCAGCAGGCATTCCAGTTCCCGAGTATCTGGGCAAAATCTCCGGCTCTCCGGTATATAAGCTCCAGAACAAGCTGGATTACCGTCAGCTGTTTCGCGGTTCTTGATCCAGAATTTCTGATTTCTGCAGATCTACTGCAGACTTCCCCAGAAAGGCCCGGTTTTCGCCGGGCCTTTTCTCTTTAGAGATAGCCGCGATACTTCTATTATGGCTCGCCGCCGGACTCTTCTCAAAGAAGCTTTCCTTCGCGTTTCCTGGCGCCCTGTGAGGAAAGTTATTTTTTAGTTGACCTTCCTGCGAAAATGCATCTTACTTTGCTCAGGTCTCAGGACCTTCCTATGCGCAACTAAACCTACCATATCTTCGCTCTATCGAGCATGGTTTCGGATTCTTTCCGGAGGTTTAGTATGCATTTTTCCAATCTAAATTCAGACGAACTGGGTGCGCCTTCGCATCTGTTCAAAAAACTGGAGCTAAAAATGTCTGGCTCCCTGGTTGCCCTTACCGGCCCTAATGGCGGCGGGAAGTCCACTCTGTTACAGGTCCTCAATCAACGCTGTGTGGATGAGGCTGTGGATGTGATCTATGGAGGCCAGCATCCCGATGATGCTGCTTTAAGCGAGGGTCAGATTCAGAGCTTTCGCTGGCTTGATTGGATGGATCGTTTTAAACCAGGATCCGTTCTTCTCCTGGATGAGCCTTTTCGGCATCTGGATGTGAATTTTCGCTTTAAGGCTCTGAATTTTCTCAAAGAAGTGCCTGGCTACAAACTAATCGTGAGCCATGACCTGGATTTTCTTTACCAGGTAGATGAGATACTTCATTTGCAGAATGGGATACTAACATCCTATGGAGGAAACTACGATACCTATATCCTGCAGCGGCAGCATCAGTCTGCTGCACGGGAGCGAAAGATCACAAGCCTTGATGCTACGATTCGCAGGGCAGAGAAAAGCAGCCGCGAAATCCTGAATCGCCAGGCCCATCGAACCCGAAAAGCCCAGAAGGATAATCTTACACAGAACATCCCCAGGTCTCTAATTAATAGACAGAAGAATCGGGCCCAGAAAACGGAAGCCAGACTGGATAAGCATAACAAGAGAAAAGTAAAGCAGAATACGCACACCCGGGAGCAGGCCCGTCTGGAACTGCTATCTCTGGGCAGAAGCAAGGATGGCATCGTCTCCATACCTGCTGGCGATTCGCGCAGGGCAGCCCTGGAAATATCTGGATTCGAAGGATTCCAGCGGACTTCGGTATCAACAAGTCCTACGAATAATGGGAACTTCGCAGAATACCGATCCAACAGGGAGTCAGCAGGATTGACCAGGCCCGGACGAAAGGAAACAGCCAGGGAGGTCCCCGGAGCAATCGTGTCCTCGGGTAAGGCAGAAGCGCGCCAGTCAGCCAGAGACAAAGAGAATGTGTCCAGGACATCCGCGAAAGCGAAAGAAAGACCGGAAATGCAATCTTTATTTCCATTCACTCTTTCATTCAGGTTACTTCCGGGGCAGCGAATGTGGATTCGAGGCAGTAATGGCTGCGGAAAAACCACCTTTCTGGAAACCATGCTGCAAAGATGGGTCGGACGGGGACCAACCGGGCAGAATGAGTGCACGATCCACTTCGGCGGAAGAGTATTCTACCTGCCCCAGAATCTTCCTTTTCGCCAATCCCTCAGTCTCGAGGCCGCATTTGAAGAACTCTGGGAAACAACTTCAGGAGGTCCCCTCCCGGCATCCGAAATTCGGTCTCAATGGAGAACCCTGCTGGGCTATTCCGGAATTGGTGGCGATGTGAAGCGGCCGCTGGATTCATATAGCGGAGGAGAAAGGATGCGCATTCTGTTATGCCTGGCAGCACTGATGGAGCCTGCGATTTTGATTCTGGATGAGCCTGAGCAGAATCTGGATCTGGTCGCCCGCGAAGAGCTGCTGCGAACCTTGAACGATTACCGGGGTGCGATCCTCTTTGTGACCCATGATCATGCTTTCGCAGCGCACCTGATGCCAAATCAAATACTGGATTTCGACTCCGGGACGATTTCCAACCTGTGATTCTGATTCATATATGGGCAGGGATGATTCAAGCCCCTCCGGCACGAATCACCCTGCCATAAGTGGCACCGGGCCGGGCTTTTCCTTTTTCCAGAACCTGGCGGCCATTGATATAAACGGACTCAATGCCTGCCGGTCTACGGTCTGTTTGGCTTCTTGTGTTCAAATCCTGGATATTGGCCCAATCAAAAATAGTGATATCTGCATAGTATCCCTCTTTAAGCAAGCCTCTATTCGGAAGGTTAAATCGTTTGGCCACAGCTCCGGTCATTTTGGAAACGCAGGATTCCAGGCTCAATAGATCAAAATCCCTGGCAAACTGTAAGAATCGGGGATAACATCCAAAGGAAGCCGGATTCTGCGCTCCCTCCTCATAGACCAGGGCATCGGTCATATAAAGCGAGGCCGGATGTTTCATTAGCTTTTTGATATTCTCCTGGCTGCTATAGCGATGATTCAGAACCACCGCTCGGCCTTCACTTTTTTCGGTAACATCCAGGAAGTTTTCGAACTGACTGAGCCCTCTGGCATCTGCAATGTCTTTTAGAAACATTCCGTTGTATTTCTTGAGCGCTGGATGTTTGGTATTCAGTACCTGTACATTTTCATAACCAAAACCGAGCAATGCGACAATGAGCTCCAGTTCGGCGCGCAGACGAAACAGGGCCCAGGTATCGCTGTAAACCTCCGGAACTCGGGCCAGGAACCATTCAGGGTATAAAACATTTATGACCGAAAAGCCGCAATGATAGGAATAGGTATCAAACATTAAATCCAGTCCTGACTGAATACCTTCATCGATGAGACTCAACGCTTCCTCGCAGGTATCCTAGGTGGAGGAACCTACAAATATTAGATGGGATAGCTGCATTCGCACACCGGTTTCCCGGGCTATGGATAGCATATCGTCAATGGCAAGCAAGTTATGCGGGCGACCAAAAAGCTTCAGGGGATAAGTGCCAGAGATGCTGGAATAGGCCTTCATGTGACTGCTGACGATTCGATCCCGGCGGGCCACCGATTTTGATACCAGCGCAAGCTCTTGGAGAGGCGTAAAGACTCCAGGTTCGTATTGCAGTCCAAAGGATACGCCCAGGGCCCCCTGCTCCATGGCTTCCTCCAGCAGGTAGATCAATTGACGCTCCTTTTTCGCCGGAAGAGCATTCGCATCGAATCCATGAATACTGGTACGCGTGGTTCCGTGGCCAGCCATGGCAGCTACATTATGCGTTAACCTGGTCCTGGAAAGATGCTGGAAATACTGATCATAGGTACTCCATGCTTCGGCAGACTTTCCAGCCAGACCTTTCTCCAGCAAATCTCTGTGTCCACCATCCGGATCGATAGCGGCAATCCCGTGTCCGCAGTTACCTACTATGATTGTAGTAATTCCCTGTTCCGTAAAGGGTAGTTTCAGGTTCTCTCTGCCATCCTCGGCGATAATTTGATCCATATGGGAATGCGGATCAATGAATCCGGGAGCCACCACCAGGCCCTCACAGTCTATGACCCTGCCCGAAAACTGAATATCGTCCCGCGAAATTATTTCAAGGCGATCGCCGCGAATCATCAGGTCACCCACGAAGCCGGGCTGTCCGCTACCATCCACAATATACCCGTTTTTTAAGAGAGTGCGATTCGCGGATGCGGCCACAGTACGCTTTCTGCGAGGGCCGGAAGCTTGAAACAGGGAAGGATCAATCTGTTTTCTGGCCGGGATAGAACCCAGCCCATTATCATCGCTTCTTAGAAACCTATAGGACACTCCTGCCGCAGCCATTCCACCCAGGGCCACCAGCAAATTCTTTCGGCTCATCAATCCCGCTTCTTTGTTCGCTTCCATAGTCGCTTAGAGAAAGGGATGCTGGAGAAATGTCAACATATCGTGCGAAACAGGACGGATGCAGTTGGAAAAAATATGAATACCTTGCATTTTCGAAGCCAGAGCTACAATGCGACCATGAAGATCGCTTTCTTTAGCACTCGCTCCTACGACAGACAATTCTTTAATCGCATGAATGCGGATTACGGTTTTGAAATCACCTTCCTGGAGGCACCTCTATCAGCACTCACTGCAAGCCTGGCCCAGGGCTTCGATGCAGTTTGCGTCTTTGTCAACGATCATGTAGATGCAGAGACCATAGCCTCTCTTTCAAGGGAAGGGGTTAAAATCATAGCACTGCGATGCGCCGGATTCAACAATGTAGATCTAAAAAGTGCCAGCGAACATGGATTAAAGGTGGTTCGAGTTCCAGCCTATTCCCCTCATGCAGTGGCAGAACACGCTGTGGCCTTGCTACTGACATTGAATCGAAAAACCCACAAAGCCTACAATCGTGTGCGCGAAGGGAACTTCGCCCTGGACGGTCTGGTAGGATTTGATCTTTATGGAAGAACGGTAGGAGTGATTGGCATGGGCCGAATTGGATCGGTGTTTGCGCGCATCATGGAGGGCTTCGGCTGCCGGGTGCTGGCCTACGATCCCGTTCAGAAGGAAACCCAATCTCAGGACTCGGCCCACGGATCTATTGAGTTCTGCGAGCTAGAACAAATCTATGCTCTTTCCGATATCATTTCGCTTCATTGTCCTCTTACGCCCAGTAGCAAGCATATGATCAACGAAGAGGTGATCTTGCAACTGAAGCCAGGAGTTATTCTCATTAATACCAGCCGCGGTCCCATTATTGATACTCCTGCTGTAATTCGCGGACTGAAACAGGGAATCATCGGAGGCCTGGGCATCGATGTCTACGAACAGGAAGAGGAGCTTTTCTTTGCCGATCACTCCAGCGATGTACTCCTGGATGATGATATCGCCCGTTTGCTGACTTTTCCCAATGTGTTGATAACCGGTCATCAGGCTTTCTTTACCGAAAATGCGCTCAAAGAGATTGCCCACGTGACCCTGGAGAACCTGCGGCAATTCACTGCAGGAGAAGCGCTCTCAAATGAGGTTCGGCCCGCCTAGACAGACTCTCATCTTTTATTCTGTCTGAGCCTATGAGCCTATGCATGGATGTGTGCGGTGCCCTGCATCGCCTGTCCATAGGCTCAGCATTCCTGAATTGGATTGTCCAATAAAGACTGGAAGTCTGAACCCGGCAGGTTTTTCTGGATTCTACTGCGATGGTATCTTCAGGCAATGCCGGAAAGCCAGCGTGCGCAGCAATATGGGTCGACCTCAAAAACCAGAAACCAATTCCCCGAGTCAAAGTCAGATATTCTTGATCAGGCATGGAAAGCCCGAATTTCCCTACACCAATGAACCTGGAAAATGGATCTGGGGTCGCGAATTCAATCGTCTCAGCAAACTGTACGACGAATCCTCTTTGAATCACTCCTGGAATCGCAACCGACTGGAGAATCATGCACCAGATTTACTGGAGCGAATCAAATCCAGCCGGCCCATCAGCTCGGATATTCGCAGAGCAACTCAGACTGCTTCGTTGGTTCTGGGCGAAAACCGCGATGTGGACACCCATGAACTCTTTCGAGAAGTGCCTCTTCCCACAGTACCCGAATTTCTAAAGCTACCGGCCTACTGGCATCTGATCCTGGCTCGCCTGCTGTGGTATGCAGGAAAGCAATCAGATGAACCCAGGTCTGCTGCCAGAGACAGAGCAAGCAGGGCTGCGGATTTCCTGGAATCGCACGAAGGATCGGGCTCTGTCTGTTTGTTTTCACATGGATTCTTCTTATATTTGTTAACTCATGAGTTAATCCATCGTGGCTGGCTGTGTGAGGAAACCAGACCAATGCGATATCTAGAGATTCGATCTTTCTCGAGGCCAGGCTCCGAAGGATTGAAGGCAATATGACACCGAGTCATGTAGCCGCGAATTCCCAATTCGCGACGATGCGAAGAAGATCCCGGGCCGGCATGCCGAAACCAACGCCGGGGAAAGCTTGAGAAAAGTTCTTGAAGTACACTTCCGGATCACTATGTTGCTGAAAATGCCCTTTAGCCGGGCAAAACGAAATTCAGGATAAAAAATGCAGATTGCTAAAGATAAAGTCGCCAGCATCGACTATAAACTAACAGACGATTCAGGTAGTGTTCTGGACTCATCAGAGGGTCGAGACCCGCTATTTTACCTGCACGGCAATGGAAACCTTATTGCCGGTCTGGAAGAAGCTCTGGAAGGAAAGGGCTCCGGCGAGAATATCCAGGTATCCGTACCTCCGGAAAAAGGTTACGGTCTGCGAAATGATGCCCTGGTTCAGGATGTGCAAAAGAGCATGTTTCAGGGTGTGGATAAAATCGAGTCTGGCATGCAATTTCAGGCACAAACCGAAGCCGGGACTCAGATCTTTACAGTCGTGTCGGTAGAGGGCGAGACCGTGAAAATCGACGGAAATCATCCCCTGGCTGGAGAAACACTTCATTTTGACGTAACTGTGCGAGATGTACGGGATGCCACTGACGAAGAACTGTCCCATGGCCATGTTCACGGTCCTGGCGGACATCAACATTAATTCAGGCAAACAGGGAGACAATGGACGTTCCGGAAGAACTGGAGATTACATTAATCCATGAGGACAACGGCAGCGCATACAAAGTGCTGCCTGTTGTTTCCACATATCTGTCCGACTCATTCGTATCGCGATTCATGCAAATCGTCAATGAGGCGGATATTCTTCGCTTACTGGAAGATGCCGGTATTTCCATTCAGGGCAAATACACGGAAAAAGATGCCAGAAACTTTCTATCGCAATCCGTGGATGAGTGGATCCACAATCGCTCAAGGACGTTCATGATTACTCGTGACAGTGCTCCTGTGGGCTGCTTCGCTTTCAAATCATGTAAGGATGATGCAGAGATAGGCTACTGGATTGGCGGAAAGCATAGAGGCCTGGGAACCCAATTGCTTGCGGCCATGCTCAAGATGGCCCCGGACCTGGGTTACACTCAATTGCAGGCTGTTACCAGAGAAGACTACACTGCATCCAGAAAGATCCTGGCGCGAAATGGATTTATGGAAGTGGATAGATTCAAAAAGCACGGACTAAAATATCTTCAGCACCGTTGGCTCCGCCCGGCCGAACTGCCGGAAGACGCGGAATCAGGGAAATTTCAGAAAATCAAGAAGCTATCAAGGCACCTGCAACGCATTCGATGATGGACCGGTAGATTCAGGATCCAGTAATCCCCGAAAGTATACGGCGCGAATAGCCACAAAGTTACCTGAAGTCAGCAGGATGGGCACCACACATAGTGCGGTGGATTCTGATGCGATGGAATCAGTGCGAACTTCGATAGTATAAACCGTTCCCAGCACCGGAGTCTGCAGTAGCGTTCCGCAGTCGATTCCAGTAGTAGCATCCGCCGTACGCACTGCATCCTCGGTGCTGCCCTGAAACAGTCGGTACCCTTGAAAGCCGGGTTCGTAATTCTGAGCAGCAACTCGAATCTTATGGCCATTTCCATAGGTCTGTATGGCCTGAATGTTCGAGGAGGTGCTGCCATCCGGACTCAGCCCCAGAAGTACCGGGGTAGATGGCGGATACGGATCGCTGGAATAATTCGTGCATTGAATAGCGCCACTCACCATCACTGCCGCTACCAGAACCCATAAAAGGCGAAATAAGGACCGATTCAAAAATGCAAACCGTTTCAATAGATTGAAAGGTGGAAAAGTCACGGATCGAAAACTCCGGGGCCGCTGTTCGTTCCCGGCCCGCGAGTTGCACAGACTATGGTAATTATGCATGTTTTCCATATCTACTGATCTTTTCAAGATGCAGAGTGGCCAATCCAGGGTTTAGTATCAAAATCCCCATGCTCCTCGGCAATTAAGGCTTTATAGGATAAAGACCCAGCATCTGTCTGACCATCAACCATACTTTGCCCGGCCGACCTCTAAAATCACTGGCAGGATAAAGGAATTCCCAGCCCTTTTTCCTGGCTTCTTCTATGTAGGTTCTGGATTCAGGATTCACCACAGCGGCAAATTCGGTAAGCCGAAGCAGCGGAAGATCCGCTGGAGAGTCTGAATAGCTGTAGCTTCCCTGCAGAAGGATGCCAGCGGGATATTCCGGCTTTTTCCAGTCCAGGCCTTCCAGCGAAGAACCTACCTCTGAAGGCAGAATCTCCGCCATCCGATGGATTTTCTCCAGGTTCTTGTTATTTCTTCCCATCATGGAAACCAGCAGAGGCATTCGATTTTTTAAGACGATTCTGGTGGAGTACCAATGAGTTACCCCCAGCGCCTCGGCTATGTAGGGTGCGTAGATATCGGGAGCCGCAGTGGTTAGAACTACAGTGCGACCGGCGGCCTGGTGCCCTCGCAATATCTCCAGCATTTCTGGATACATCCGGGGAAGCACCGATTTCTGGACGAAATCACGGGCGAAAAACTCCACTTTATCCTTTTTGAGGCCGCACAGGAAACTCAGAAAGAATCGCTTCAGCGTGCCGGATGAAATCCAGCCAGGAGCAGCCAGGAGAGCTACAGGAAAAAAGAACACAAGATAGAGGATTCGTAGCGGATTCTTTTTTAGAATATAATTGCAGAACAAAAGCAGAGTATCATGCCCGATGAGGGTATAATCCAGATCAAACAATGCATAGCTGGAACCTTTAGCTGAGTTCATCCGGCCAGGTTAGGCATGCAGTGGGGCAGGGCAAGATTTTCCTGTTCTGCAATCATTCCTGTTCCGGGGGCCGGAGGCGATACTCTTCCACCGGTTCTCCACCTTTCAGGTGATTCTGGATGATTTGTTCCAGCACTTCTGGAGTGCAGCTATGATACCAGATGGCTTCGGGATAAACCACTGCGATAGGCCCGTCCTTACAGATTCGAAGACAGTTAGCTTTTGTTCTAAACACCTGGCCGGTGCCGGATTCCGCCAGACCTTCTTCCTTTAGTCTGGATTTAAGATAATCCCAGGACTTGAGACTTTCGCTTCTGCTGCAGCATTTATCCTTGGTTTGATCGCAGCATAAGAATATATGCTTCTCCACGTTCTGGATCTTAAGACTGCCTGCGATCTTCTGAAGTTTTCGTCCCTTGTCGTTCATTCTATTGCTCTCCGGAAAAGAGTCCCGGGCTGCTGGATCTATTGTGCCGCCGGCTCCTGAAGCCATTTCGGCGCTGGAACCGAAACGGTCCATTTGTTTGGTGACCTTCGATTGCTTTTTCGAGCTTCCCTTTCTGGCTACTTTTTCCTGGCGCTCAAACTGCTTTCTAAATCGCTTGATTCTGCTTTTTCTCTGACTCAGTGTTTCCTCTCCCGTGGAGCATTGACCATTACCTTCTTCGCTCGAGGCAGAACATCATGAATCATCGCGCTCCGCCCCTTGCTTTAGAAATATTCAATGGGCCATCGATCTTCGAATGCTTTCTGTGTGCCCAATTCATCAGGCTCCGGTAGCTGCTTTCTTTCCAGCATAAAGGTTTTCCAGAGCAGAGTCCAGATCAGAAAACTCAAACTGAAATCCGGTCTTTTGAATCTTATCGCTGGAAATTCGTGCACCACCCAGGATCATCTCCGACATTTCACCCAGCATAAGTTTAAGTGCAAAACCCGGGACATTGGGTAAATATACAGGACGGCCCACTGCTTTCCCCAGGGATTTCATAAAGGAATCCATGGTCCGGGGATCCGGAGATACAGCATTGTAGATTCCTTTCACTGAATCCGTTTCTACTGAAAACTGAATCATTCTGGCAAGATCTTTGAAATGAATCCAGCTAAGGTACTGTTTGCCGCTTCCAGGAACAGCTCCTGCAAAAAGCTTTAAAGGCCGCTCCATCTCTCGCAGGGCCCCTCCTTCTCTGGAAAGCACAACTCCAATGCGAAGGCGCACTTCTCGCACTGTGGCAGGAAACGTCCCTGCCTTTTCCCATTCAATGGTAGTTTCCGATAAGAATCCTTCTCCCGGAGGCGAATCCTCGGATAGCATCTCATCGCCGCGATTTCCGTAGTAACCAATGGCACTGGCCAGAATTACGCTTTCCGGTGTGGACTGACCACGGCTTGCCAGATTTTTGATTCCATCCGCCAGCAAGTTGCAGGATCGGGTTCGACTCTCAATGATTTCTCTTTTTCTCTTTTCTGTCCAGCGTCCATCCGCTATGTTTTCACCGGCCAGATGAATCAAAGTAGATGCATCTTCCAGACAGGACTCATCCAGCTCGCCATTATCCGGGTCCCAGTGATATCCCTGGATGGATGAGGGAAGTCTTCCGGGACTTCTGGATAGTCCGCGAACCTGATAACCGGATTTGATTAATGATTCCGCAACTTCGCTTCCTACGAGGCCACTAACTCCAGAGATAACTGCAATCTTCATGGGCTTAAGATAAGGATGAGCCAGCCACCGAGCAATTAGAATAGAAACACAGTCTGCGAAAAGATAGCCCTGCTTCATGGTCCAGGCCTGGACAATACTTCAATACTTCTAGCGGCAATCGATTCTGCCGATCCTGGCTATCAATAGAAGCTACGGACCGATGAGCAGAGCCAGGACATGCCTGGAAAAAAGCAAAACGGGAGATGGGGCAGACAAATAGATTGCGAAGCTAAAATTGGACCGCAGAGCGATGACCGTCCGGCGCACAAAGCAATGTGCCACCGGACTTAATCAGGATTAGTGGAATTCTCTTTGAGGACCGCCCATGGCAGACGGCTTGTAATGACGCATGTAGAAATCCAGATTCGATGCCAGCAGCTTGCGACTTTCTCCTGGCATCATGACTCGAGAAATGGAACCCAGAGACAGAGCTTCTTTAGGGTTCATCAGATCCCCTTCGTATCTGTCCGTTAGATCTTTGTTGATCTTATCCAGTAGAGCTTTCGCTTCCTCGGCTTTTCCCTGCTTCTCCAGGTCTTTGGCCTGCTTGCGCGCTTCCTGCATTTCCTTTTTGTATACGAACTCTTTACCGGCAGGTCCCATAACTGCCACCCGGGCTGTGGGCAGAGTAAAAACCATATCTGCTCCTACATGATAGGAGTTCCAGGTAGCATAGGCACCGCCAAATGCATTTCGCACAATTACCAGGAATCGAGGCACTCGCAAATCGATGATGGAGTCCAGTAGAGCACGTCCGGCCTGAACAATACCGCCGGATTCCTGTTCCTTTCCAGGAAGAAATCCAGTCGTATCTTCGAAGAAGATTACCGGGATATTATACAGGTTACAGAATCGAGTGAATCGAGCTCCTTTTAAAGCTGCATCAATGTCGATCTGACCACTGGCCACAGCCGAGTTGTTGGCAAGAATGCCCACTACATGACCACCCAGGCGACCAAAGCAGGTTACCAGATTGCGCGCCCTCTGAGGCTGCATTTCAAAGTATTCTCCATGATCGAAGATGTTCTGGATCATCAAGGTGATGTCGAATGGAGTGTTGAATCCGGCCGGTGAATTGAAGGTTCTGCGAAGAAGAATGTCCTCTTCGTAAATGAAGCGATCCACCGGATCACTGGTTTCATGAAACGGAGCCAGGGTATGGTTGTTATCAGGAATATAGCTTAGAAGACGAAGAGCCTTTCTGAGAGCGCCCAGCTCATCGTTGGCCACGATATCTACAACGCCGCTTTTTCCATGAACTCCCGGGCCACCCAATTCATCAGGAGTTACTTCTTCGCCCAGAACATCCTTTACCACCTGCGGACCGGTCAGTCCAAAGAAAGTATCGTGGTGCTGGATCATGAAGCTTCCCTGACGGGGTAGATAGGAGCCTCCACCTGCATTAAAGCCAAACATCAACATAATAGAAGGAACTACGCCAGAAACCCTGCGAAGAGCGGCGAAAGCTTCCGAGTATCCGTCCAGGCCACCTACTCCAGCAGGCACAAATGCTCCTGCAGAATCGTTCATCCCGATGAGCGGAATACCCTTTTCACCGGCCATGTAAATCAGCCTGGCCAGCTTGGCTCCGTTCGTGGCATCCATGGAACCGGCCCGATTGGTAAAATCATGACCGTAAAGAGCTACGTCTCGATTTCCTATTTTTAGAATTCCTGTAACAATACCGGCCCCGTCCAGCTGATTGCCCCAGTTCTGAAATATTAGATTCGGTTCCTGCTGGGTGAGAACTTTGATCCGTTCGAAAACGGTCATTCGATCTTTGGAGTGCTGAATAGTAATTCGTCTGGTGCCGCCACCCAGGAAGGGCTTCTCCACCAGTTCCTGACCCATTTTCAGTGCTTTTTCGTAGGGGGAGTCAGGAGGGCTGATTTTGGCCTGTGTTGTCACCGGGCTCTTACTACCTTCGGTGGCCTGGCTTTCGGTTTTTTTGGTTTTTTTTAGCGGGTTTTCCAGAATCAGTGGCATGATTAGCTCCTCGGAGGAAAGGATTTGTTCGTAGCCTGCCGGGTCGAGTAAAAATGTCATGTTAAAGTCCATCTGGAATTACCTTACCTACGTTTTTCGACCTGTGCCTGGAGACATAGCGCCTCTAAATGCCCCGCGGGCCATCGGTATCTTTGGCGTTATTACCACGCACCTGTCTCAGACTCTGGAACAGCATGATAGAATCCTGGGCTTTTCTCCTTACTGGAAGAATTTCTACGATAGTGCATCTCAGTTCATGGACATGTTCTTTGTGCTCAGCGGATTTCTTATCGCCGGGCCGCTCATCGCACGGATGGAAGCAGGCAAAGGCATCAAATTTGGCGAATACTTCATCAAAAGAACGCTTCGTATTTTTCCGGCATTCTACATATTCATAACTCTTTATGCATTTGTATTGATGCCCGCAACAATCGGCAAGAGCCCCAACCCTGATGCAGCCCAGATAGTGGCGCAGACCAAAACGAACGCCATCGTAGAGTATCTATATCTTTCGAATTATCTGGAAGGGATTCAGTATCACACCTGGTCTCTGGCGCTGGAAGAGCAGTTTTATCTGCTTATACCTTTTTTTCTGGCCTTTGTCTACATTCGCACACCGGAAAGATTGAGGAACCATTTACTGATTTCGCTCTACTTGCTGCCGTTTCTGTATCGTCTCTGGGCTCACTTCACATTTATGGCAGACTTTCCGGAAAGTGGGCCGGAAATGGAGCACGCTTACCATAAATACATTTACCATCCATTTCATGGACATGCAGACTCGCTTTTGATGGGTGTTATCATTGGCCGATTGCATGTGACGAAACCGGCGCAGCTACAGGAATTCTTCAATCGCAAAAGCCTGAATGCGATTATCTTGAGTTTCGCTGCCTTGATCGTGGGTGCGATGTCCTTGCTTGTGAATGAGTTCAGCTATGGTTTTCTGAATCAGGTGGTCCGCTTTAACGTATTCAATATGTTCTACGGATACTTTCTACTATTTCTGGCCTACCGCCCGGATTTCTGGATTAGCAAGATCTTCGCATGGAAGATCTTTTCTGCTCCGGCCAAGCTAACCTACACTACCTATATTTTGCATGTGGTCGGAAGCTTACCTGTCACCGCTCTGTTAATCGGCCTTCAAGGCTACGTGCATCACAGTAGTGTATGGCTCTATGGACTGGTCACAGGTGCTTTCGTCATGTTTCTGGCCTACATCTACTATCTGGTTACGGAAAGGCCATTTATGATTCTCAGGGATATTATTATTTCGCGGATGAAAGGAAGACCTCTTCCGCCCATGCCGGCGCCACCGTAGCCGCGGCAGCCATCTGAAGAAGTAGCCCTCTACGGTTCAGACGGGTTCTCGGCATTGTTGTTTGGTGGAGTTATATGGCTACCGGCACAGGGCAAATAGCAAAGCGCAAGACTCAGAGCGCAGGATGCGGCTTTAATGAGCATTGCTAGAAGCTTTTCGCAATTTTATGAAAACGAACAAGAAGACCCGAACCCTGTTTGCAATACTCGCGCTGATGGTGCTGGGTATTTCCTGGTACGGAATGCCCAATTACTCCTATTCCTGGGATTCGCATAACAAACTGGTACAGGCCTGGTCTGTCTGGCAGAATGGCTATGGTTCCGATGAACTATTTCATCATTTCGCAAATGGGGATCCGGAGTATAGATTCTTTCCTCATGGCGCCAACGCTTTTGGTAAAATCGATGGCCGATTCGTAAGTGCCTTTCCCATAGCTCTGGCGGCGCCCTTTGCGGCGATCTGGGCTTTACTGGGCCCCACCGGGGTTCTTCTGGTGTCCTCCCTCTTTCTCGTAGCCAGCTGCTTCGTGCTCTATCGATTCTGGGAGCTCCGCGGAATCTGGCTCTTTGTGCCGGTTCTGTTCACATTCTTGTTGAGCTTCACACTGGAATTCAATGAACACCTCATCGTCGCATTTCTTTCATTCTTCGGCATCTCTCTCTGGTTGAAATCTGGCCGACCCATTGCGGGTGGCATCTTAATCGGCCTGGCTGTATTCTTTCGCCATGAAACTCTACCCTTGCTACTTTCTACCGGGCTATCCGCTCTGGTCGCTGGTGCCATGGGTTTTTCTCTATCGAACGATTCTAAACCATCTTCGGAGATAGGAGCCAATGCAGAAGGGAATCCACCACGAAGACAGGGATGGGTTCGACGGGCATTCTCGAATTCCCTCATTGGCTATACTGCGGGCGCTACCGGAGCGGTGCTGGCATTCGTTCTGTTTAATCTATTGCTTTACGGTCATCCCCTGGGGCCCAGGTTTTTGATCAATGCAGCGGGATTGGAAGTGGATGCAGCTACGCGAATGCAGTGGGCCCAGGATCTACTTTTCTGGCACAATGTTAAGCCTGGACTTTTTGGGTACATGCCAGCCCTCGCTCTCGTGCTCATCGCAGCGTTGGTCAAGTATCGCAAACTGGAAGGCGAAGTAAGAATCCTCTACCTGACCATTCTTATCTATATTCCTCTGGTGCTTCTCATCGTCCCCAACAACGGAATCATGGACTGGGGCCCCCGCTACTTCGGCCCCATACTGCTTCCGGCAACGGTGCTGGCTCAGCGAATATGGAAAATGAAGTATTTCGGCAGAAGACTGGTGCAGGGCATCCTCTTCGCGCTGGCACTGGTTACGTTTTCCCTGAACTACGCTGGTCTTAAGTACCTTCGAGGGGCGCGAAAAGCCACAGCCGAAGCGATCCAGCAGATGCAGGGACGAAACGCAGATATCTGGGTATTTGCAGGAATCGATATATTTTACTATAGTGGAGTAGAATATCTAAACCGACCAATCCTGTCTCTAAACAATCACTCGGATTTGAATGATCTGATGGCTCTTTTGCAGAAGGAGGCAGCAGGGAAGAAAGTGCTATTTCTGGCCCTTCCAGCGCCCGTAACCGAAAGCGAAATTGCGAATAAAAGCGACACCGATGAAATGCTGGAAATGCAGATCCGAAATAGTTTCAGCAATCAGGAACGCAAAAAGATACTGGAGAATCTAACATCCGTGGAATCCGATCAACTTCCGCCGGGACTGCTTTATATTGAAGGACAGATTGCCCCTAAAGAATAGGCCAGATTTACTCATTCCTTCTGGAGCTTCCGCGGCCTTTCGCCTTTCCTGCCATTTTCTAAAGCGATTGTAGCTCAAGCTCCCGCGATATGGCACAGCCTTTAATGCCGAGCGCGGCAAAGCCCTTTCAGCCTCGGGCCCCCTGGACCTTTTCAAAACTAATCTGCTTACCTGCATACTTTTCTTTTAGAATCATAAACGGACGTTCCGCCACCAGGTGATAGAAATAGGCGGCGGTTAGTATAATTAATCCCATAATCACGGAATAGGGTAATACCTGCCATTGCTCCACTTGAACGAAATATGGGACACCATCGTCCCCTCGCTCTACAAACCATTTTCGCATGAGCGGCGTCATGATGGCTATATGGATGAGGTAGGCGCAATAGGAGAGTTTGGCAATGGGGCTGTAAATCTTGAATGAAAGCAGCCGATTTACAATGGTTCCTTCCTTCATACTGGTAATCATTACCAGGGCCCACAGAGAACTGAACAAAGGAAAGCGAATCACCATGCTGGAAATGGTTGTATCGAACTCGAACATCAAGAAGGAATAAGCGATAATACCACCCCAGGCGCCGGTTTGAACAGAATAAAACAGTATGCGATTTTCGAATAGCCGGTTCATCCAGTCTCGGTAATTGTCATAGAGGAAAGCCAGGATAATTCCGATAAATATCGAGTCATAATGGCCGTGGAAGGGATAGTAGATTCCTTTGTTGTATAGATTGATTTGCTCTGCGGCGGGGGCAGGCAGGATCACTGCAAATAAATAAGCCGCTCGAAAAATCAGTGGAATGGCCGTAAACGCTATCAGGAATCCCAGCCGGCCTCGCTTCCCAAGTCGCGGAAATACCAGTAGCAAGAGAAAGGGAAATAGCAAATAGAATTGCTCTTCCAGAGAAAGGGACCAGCCATGAAAGATGGTTCCATGCCAGTAGTTGCTTACGTAAAGAAGGTCGAAAATGATTCTCCAGCTATTTTCGCCGTAAGCAGGATTCCATTTTGCAGCACTGGGAATAAAAATAAAGTACTGAATAGCACAGAAAATGAAATAGGGAGGAAAGATCCTTAAGGACCGCTTCAGATAGAAGTTCTTAAGATCCAGGGTACCTTTTCTATCCAGCTGTCGCATGAGGGGCCCGGAAATCAGAAAGCCGCTCAGAACAAAGAACATATCAATACTCTGGGAACCATTATCCAGAAAGTTCCTGAGCCAGCCGCGACTCTGATCTACATTGGGAAGGAATCGGAATAAATGCACATAAAAGAGCATGAATATTGCGAGACTTCGAATTCCGTTCAGGCTGCCGATTTCCCTGGGGTCGGTATGAAAAACGCCAAAGAAATAATCCTTCCACTTCTGCATTGAGACATTCATTCCTGTTTGAAGATCTCACTCGAAGAATGCAGAAGGGACATATGGGTCGAGCAAAAAAGCCATGCACTTAACAGGGCACAAATGCAAATTGTTCGGTGATGCAGCCGCCCGGATATGTATCTGGAATTTGTCGGGTCAGAGAATGTTTCCACAGGATTGTGATATTGTTGCGTGCAAAGGAATGGTCCTGGGCAGACAAGGTAAACCGGGGAAGGCCGACCAGAGAATCATGCCTCCGGCTATGAATGCGCATCGCAGATTTTGATGAATAGAACATTGTTACAGCGACTTTATCTCTGGATACCGGGTACCCTGGCTTTGGTGTGGGCTATCTACGAGTCCATTCGCATTCGCTGGATTGCCGATGATGCTTTTATCTCCTTTAGATACGCATTGAATTTAATTCGCGGTCATGGCCTGGTTTTCAATGCCGGGGAACATGTGGAAGGGTTCACTAACTTTTTATGGACCATCCTTGTGGCTCTGGGATTGAAGATGCAAATCAGCGCCGAACTGTTCAGTACCGTACTTTCCATTGGCTGCTTTCTTTTTCTGCTGGCCTTCCTGTTGAAACGGGGCGCCGAACAACCATCGTCGGACAGGGACTCCATGAAATCCGCGCGGTCCGCGCCAGCAAAAGCCGTGGACATGAGCTCTCAGACTGCGCCAGCAATCAATGCAGACCTGAGCTCAGAATCTGGATCACGAAATAGGGATATGACTCCGGTTTTCGCAGCCGAAAATTCGCAGTTCGAAGAGCTACAATCCGGCCAGGGGAGCGGTCCCTCCGGCTTACCTCACTTTTTCGCACTGCTAATACTGGCCGGTATGCATCATATGCATGTTTTTGCCACCTCCGGGCTTGAAACCATGGCATTTGCTGTGTTTCTATTCTCGGGAATTTACTCTGTCTGGATTCGGCAAGAGCGAAACATCGCCGGGCTCTGGTTTCTTACCGTTGCCTGCCTGCTACGACCGGATGGTGTCATAGTATTGACCGTCGCCTGGGTCTATATGGCCGGTGACCGGATCATTTTCTGGAAGAGACATCGTAAAGCTGCCCATGCGACATCGGCGAAAGCCGCGCAGAATTTACTATCCATGCCCTGGTTCCATCTTCTGGCAGTAGCAATTATACTTTTGCTCTACCAGACCTGGAGACTGTACTACTATGATTCCTTCTTCCCCAATACCTTTTATGCGAAATCGGCTTACGACCCCTATCCATTTCAGGGTCTGCTCTACGTAGGTCTGTTCTACAAATCTTACTGGTATCTAGCTGTTCTGCTGCTTCTATCTTGCCTTCTTTCCTGGCGCTACTGCATTTCTCATCGCTGGTGGACCTTGATTCTCATACTGGCTCTCTGGCATGCGTATGTTATCTGGGTGGGCGGCGATTTTATGTTCGCACGATTTCTGATTCCCATTCTTCCTGTTATGGCTTTCAGCATTGCATGGCCTATTGCATTTGCCCTCTCCTCGCATGCTACGAAAGTCAGCATAGCTGATTTCTCCGGGTCAGAGAATTCCGGTCATCCAGGGCAGTCGGAACAGAATTCAGAATCAGCGCCTCGTCCAGGGATTCCTTTGCCTGGTTCGCACGGCCATAGCCCTGTAGCTCGTATTTCATTCTTAAATCCCGGTAGATATATCCTGCTATCAATAGTCATTTTCATTATCCTGCCAGCCCTTCGCATGGACCCTTACGAGAGGCTGAGAGAGCAAAAAAAGGCTCCGGAAATCCAGGGAATCGTAGAGGAGCGTTTTTATTATCCCAGAAGTAAGATGCAGGAATTGGCAGCGCTGGCCAGATCCTATTCTTCCACAATACGGGAAAACCAGATTCGATTGGCCTTTCATGGAGGGGCCGCCTTCTTGATCTACTATTTGGATCCCGAGTATGCCCTGGAGGCCTCGACTGGACTCACCGATCGAAAGTTGGCCAGACGAATCCTCGCCAGTCGGGGACGCATTGGCCATGAAAAAGAAGCCACGCTGGAATATATGCAAGAGCGCAAGATTGACATCTATATGTGGCCTCCGGACTCGAACAGAAAAAGTAGCACCATCCGATTCCAGGGATTCTGGCAGGACTGGCAAATCATAGAGCTGGATTCAGATCGACTAAAGTCTTTGCTGGCTCATCCCACTATCAGCATGCCCTATTCCAATTGAGAAAGCTCGGCCGTTCGGGAAGCGCAGCCAATCAGAAAACGGAGCCGCATTGAGAGCTGATCCATCGAGAATAAACGGATCACTGCCACGAGAAATAGTGCTTTATGGATTTTCCGTTTACCGTAACGGGCCTACATTGCAGTAATGTCCTGTGCAACCCGGATCGGCCGCAAAAACAGATAAAAAGACCAGCACCGGTGCACTCCCCTGGCTTCTGGCAGCTTTTCTGGCTATGCTGATGTGTCCGGCCCTGGAAGCCAGGATGCCCGTGCAGACCGAGGGCGAGAGCTCCCGGGATTATTACCAGTTTCTATTTCTTTATGATCATACGCTGACACCCGGGCAAGCCGAGTACAACTTTCATCCGTTTTATACGACCTATGAATCCTCGGAGAAGGCTTACGATTTTAATACCTTCCTTTATCCTGTATTCTACGAGCATGGCACCAACTACTGGCGCAAATGGACCTTTCTCTATCTCTTCACCGGTGAAGATCGGTATCGCGAAAAAGAAAAGAAGGATTCGGACATATTTCTGGCTCCTCTTTTCTACTGGGGTTATGGAAATACTGAACGGGAACAGTATTTCAGTATCTTTCCTTTTTACGGCAGAATTCGCAACAAGCTTGGCTGGTCGGAAATCGGATTTGTTGCTTTTCCACTGTACGTAAACTGGTCCCATCGCAGATACCAGGCCCATTCCATACTGTGGCCCATCATCATGTGGGGCGGCGACGGACGAGTTAGATCCGATTTTCGCTTTCTTCCGTTCTATTCCAGAAAGCTCCATCGCGGATCTTACGACTATAAGTCTGTACTCTGGCCCTTTTTCCAATGGGGGAGTACCGACTTGAATAAAAGGGATCCCCGACATCATTTCATGTTTTTCCCTTTCTATGCCAGGAAATGGTCGGACTCCGGAGATCTATCATCTCATTCCATTCTGTATCCATTTTCCCTGGTGGCCTGGGGATACGATAGACAGAGAGAGGCGACAGAGTTTCGCGCGCTCTGGTTTCTTTACCAGGACATAGAAGGAAAGAACCCATATATCTCAAAATACGTGATCTTCCCTTTTTATGCATCCTATCGCTACGGAAATCCGGAATTGCCCTACCAGAAATCCATGGATTTCTATATGTTGCTGGCAGGACAGCTAAGTACGAATTCCAATAGTGTTCAATCCGAGTACGATTTTTTCATTCCCTTCTACTATAATCATAACCGCTACTATACCCGCGAAAACCAGCAGGCTCATTCACTCAAGATCTGGCCTCTTTTCCATTACTACGATGATCCTGCCCGAGGCACTGGCTGGCAGACCATATCTCTGTGGCCTTTCCCGGACGATACCATGGATCGAATCTGGGGTCCTCTTTACTCTATTGCAGAATGGAGAACAGAAAGTAACGGAGACCGGTACTTTGGAATGCTCTTTAGATTGTATTCGCAAAGGTGGAACGAGCAAGAAAATCATGTTTTCTTTGCTGGCTTTGATTATCATAATGCACCCAAAAGAACCGAATTTCTTTTACTGGGCGGCCTGCTGGGTTACAGTCATATTCCAGATGAAGAAGGAACCATGCGACATTACATAAATCTACTCTGGTTTAAGCTATGATCTGGCTACTAAGAACTTACATCTATGATCCCATCATGGGGGCGGGCAGTACGCTGCTTTTGCTTTTTCGCACCTTTCTGCAGTTTCCTTTTCTTTGGTTCAAGAAACGGGAAACCCTCAAGCAAATGTATGTGGCCGGACTCAAATCCCTGTTTGTGGTTAGCGTTGTGGCCACGTTTACGGGAATGATTCTTTCGCTTCAGACAGGACTGGCGCTCAAGGACTTTGGACAGGAGGAACAGATCGGCAATGTGATCGTTGTGGCTCTGACACGTGAAATGGCTCCCTTTATGACTGCATTGATTCTTTCAGCGGCGGTGGGTTCAGCCATGGCGGCAGAAATCGGAACAATGACCGTTTCGGAAGAAATCGATGCTCTGGAAGTGATGTCCATCAATCCAATCCGCTATCTGGTGCTTCCTAGAGTTGTGGGATTCAGCCTGATGACGCCGGTCTTGTCCAACTATGCCAGCCTTCTGGGTGTTCTGGGAGGAGCCCTGGTGGCCAAGACTCAGCTCGGTGTAGATACCAATACCTATTTCAACCTGGTTATGGAAGTGTTGCTGGGAAATACTGGACTGAAAGACATCTGGGTAGGAAATTTGAAGGCGTTGCTGTTTGGACTGACCATTTCTTCCATTTCCTGCCAGCAGGGCCTCACGGCCACCGGCGGGGCCATTGGAGTGGGAGTGGCGGTTCGCCAGTCCGTTGTGCTATCCTATCTGTTTGTAATTATCTTTGGTTACTTTACCACGGCGCTATTTTACAGGTAGAACGTGAATACTTCGGGCGATAAGAGCGAGGTACGCGAAAAGGAAGTCTGTTAGACCGATGTTGATGAAATGGCTAAATAAATCGGCAGTTATATTGATCGGCTCTGTATTCTGGATTCTGGTCATTGGACTGATGAGCTTAACGGTTCTGATGCCGGCGGAGCGAAATCGGAATCTGCAGTATTATTTTCCCATTGTATTGAAGTCTGCCGAAGGAATCAAAATCGGATCCAGGGTTCAGATTCTGGGTGTGGATCAGGGCTATGTTAACTATCTGCGCTACACTCCTCTGGATGCAGAAGGGCGCATCATTCTGGATAACAAAAAATCTACCTCCCGACCCAGCGACAGTCAGGTAGTAATTGCTGTTTTGAACATGCGATCATTGCCGCTATTGTATCCGGACTACAGAATCTACACTCGATACCCGGCCGTAATCTCGGATAAGATCATTGATATTCGACCGGGCAGCGAAAAAGCCGGTGCAGCCCTGCAGCCCGTGCTCTGGAATTCTCAGGAGATGCTTTTCTTTCGCACCACCGGAAGCCTTCCTGGTGGAAACCGTCCGGTTCAGAGCCTGGTGCAGGCCTCCAACTACGATGATCCTCTAACCATTGTAGCCGATGTAGTGAATGAAAACCGAGGCGATATTCGCAGAATTGTGCGAAACGTGGCCCAGACTACCGATAAAATCAATACTCCCGGAACCGGCACGGTAAGCATTCTGCTCCATGATCCGGTGCTTCTGGATCGAACCAACGCCTCTCTGAGAGATCTTCTGGTGGTGGTGCGAGAAGGACGACTCCTGGCAGAAGATCTACGCGAAAGTCAGGCACCCATTTCCTTTCTGGAAGCCTATCTGATTACCATGCTGAGGCTGGCAGCCGGCGCTCCGCTTTAGGATGCCCCTGCCGATATATCATCGAGAAACACCATGAGCAGCAATACCAATCCTTACGACAACTCCACTACTCCCACGCATAAAATAAGCGATGAAGTAGTCATTGAAATGAAGGGCATCCATAAAGCTTTTGGAGATAGAGAGATCCTCAAAGGTGTGGATATTAAAGTTCGCCGCGGCGAAGTGATGGTTCTTCTGGGAGGCTCGGGTACTGGAAAGTCAGTCAGCATTCGACACATCATCGGACTTCTGAAGCCGGATCAGGGAGATGTTTTAATTGATGGAGAGTCCATGGTTCATGCCTCCAAAAGCAGAATGGAAAAGTTGCGCGGTCGCATGGGAGTGCTCTTTCAAAGCGGGGCCTTGATCAACTGGCTTTCAGTTTATGACAACGTGGCCCTTCCTCTGCGAGAACATCGACTGGTGAAGGACGATGAGATCGATGCAATCGTAAAAGAGAAACTAAAGTACATGGGCTTGATGCCGGCCATGAATCTATTGCCTTCGAATATTTCTGGAGGTATGAAGAAAAGGGCAGGTATTGCAAGGGCGCTAACTACCAATCCAGAAATATTGCTATACGACGAACCAACATCCGGGCTGGATCCGGTGCTGAGCCAGGTCTTCAATGAGCTGGTGCGAAAGGTTCAAAGAGAGCTCAATGTAACTCAGGTAGTGGTTACCCATGATATGGCATCCGCCTACTACATCGCGGATCGAATTACCTTTCTATACCAGGGGCAGGTCGAGATGGTAGGAACCCCTGACGAAATTCGCAACACAGATAATCCTGTGGTCCAGCAATTCATTCAGGGAAAAACAAAAGGTCCCCTGATCCTGGATGCCGGAGATCCCACTACTCGAAAGAAAGCCTAGCTCTGCCACAGTTTCTCCAGAGCTGACGACCTGATTAGATCATGATTAGATCAGGCGGAGCTTGATTCTTAGCCTGCCTCCAGGATTCCGGAAATTCCAATTCCGGTATAAACCGATTCCTTTCCATGCTGCTCTACTGTGAGCCGTCCAGTTTATTGAATAGAGCTTTGCCGGATTCCAGGATTTCAATGGAAACGATTTTACGGTTCTTCAATTCAATCAAAGTTAAGCGACCGGGTTGTTTGGGAAATCGATCTCCCGGTCCGGCTTCGCGAATCAGATGCAATACATAGGAATAATCCCTCATGGCAGGAAGCGCAAACATGACGCTTACCAGATAGGGCATTTTGTGAATATCTGCGATAATCACTGCATCGTGTTTATCCAGCCAATCCTGCCCGGACGATTCCAGTTCTTCGTGCAGGCTATCCTTTGCATCCATATCTGCCAGAAAGACCACATGGCGAACGGATGAATCCAGAATCTTGATATTTCCGTGCTGGTCTTCGTATCGAATGGCATCAAAGGTATCTCCCACGGCCCATTCATCCGCCAGCAGAGTTGAATTGCCCAGGATTAAAGAAAAGAGCAATACTCCGAAAATAGTACGCGATAATCCGTGGAATCTCGCCAGACGATTTCTTTTTGTAAGACTCATACTTCTTCCTCGTTTCTTCAGGAATCTCTCCCTATCAAAATGCCCAGATCTGTGCAGAGTTCAATCAAAAATGGCTGAAACGAAAGCCTGAACCAAAAAGCCTGAATTTGTCAGTATCATGAATCAGGATCCGCCAAACGTTTCCAGTAGCACCTTCTTGCGAAAATCGAAAATTTGCTCCAGCCGGGGCCGAATCAGGAAAGGATGCATGCTTCTACCCATCAGGCCCCAGGGCAATGCGTAGTGCACCAGATCCCCGCAGAGTAATCCATGCTCGGTCTCCTGGAAATAGTGCTTATGATGCCAGAGCCTGTAAGGGCCAAACCTCTGTTCGTCCACAAAGTAGTGGGGCTGCGCGACATGGGTAATCTCAGTAACCCAGTTCACCGGAATCCAGCCAAATGGCCTCACCCGATAGCTGATAATCATTCCAGGATACATCCTCTTTCCGTCCTGATGAGTGATTTCGAATCCCATGGAGGCCGGTGTAATGATACTTAGATTACCCGGATCCGAAAAGAAATCCCAGGCCTCCTTGAGCGAAACCTGGAGAGTAACCTGTGTTTCAAGAGTATAGATTTTCATTGCTCAGAATTCCTCCCCCCAGAAAGGCTCTCTGAATATTCAGGAGCTCTTTTCCCAGGGAGCCCTCGGGTTGTAAGCTGGGCCCCGAAGTTAGATCGAAATCAAAAGATGCATTCGCTTCCGTACTGGAAATTCGGGACCAGAATGGAAAGGGCTGCGAACGTCCAGACCTGTGAACTCTGGATTCCCACAGTCTTCTGGATGCCATAAGCAGTGCTCCGAGCAAGGTAGCCAGATGATGACTTACCTCCGTAGCCCTTCTCGCTGCAAGAAAGGCCATGGGAACTATGTCCTGATTCTTTCCATTCGTAGGAATACTGTAGGTGCTGTGCATATGACTCAGGCTTCGCATCTCGGCCAGCACCGCTGTGGCTGTTAACTGAAGTCCGGCCAGTCCGCTACTCTGACCAGGTACTCCGGCCAGCATCAGTGACTCTTCGCCGTTGATCTCCGGATCCAGAAGCAAAGCGAGTTGTCTTTCGGCCAGGACTCCAGCCTGGCAGGCCAGCATTGTTAATTCATCGGCACCAAATGCCGTTGCCTGGCCAAAGAAGTTTCCACCGTGGGAAATCCCTGTGTCTGGATCTATCAATGGATTGTCGTCGATGGTTTCCAGATCCTGGGTGAGGGAACTTCTCGCAGAAGCCAGAACACCCAGGCAGGCTCCCAGTGTTTGAGGGGCACACCGCAAACTGTAAGGCGCCTGAAGAGCGTAACCCTTTCGCCCACTGCTCCGCCTCCCTGCTGCAGCCTCTTCCAGTCCGCCTTTTTTCTCCGATTCGTTCCTGAAGCCTGAAGAAGGTTCACTACCCCGAGCGCCGGATTCCCTCTCAATCTTGCGAAGCTCAGCTACCCTTTCGCGTATGCGACGAGCACATTGCGAAGTTGTAGATGATCCAAAAAGGGCCGGGCTCAGATGTTCAGGATTTGCATCGAGCAAAACATAAAGAGTAGCCGTGAGTATCTCTTGAATACTTAGAAGCCTGTTAAGTGTGCAATAAGTTAGTGAAGCACGAGCTTTGCTAAAGCTAATACCGTTGATGCAGGCTAGCGCTTCCCTTCTATCCAGGGTGTGGTCTCCCAGATAATTTTTGGCCTCATTTCTCTTGTTTGAAGCCCCGGTTTCCGCGAGTGATTGCGCGCTGATCCGTTCATCAGAATCCCCAGCATCATATGATGAATCGCGGTCATTCGCAAGATGGCTCCGGGCTCCTCGACCCAGAACTGAATTTAGTAAATGGGCCAGAGGGACCAGATCTCCGCTGGCACCCAGCGAACCGATGGAAGGAATCCAGGGCACGCGACCCAGCTGACAATCTTTCAGCGCGGCCAGATAGGCTTGAATCACGGGTAGCCGGACCCCGGATTTTCCCTGAGCCATGGTCCATGCCCGCAAATAAATAGCAGCACTTACCAGGTTTCCTGGCAGGGATGGCCCACTACCTACGAGTAGGTGCTGAATTAAATCTTCGCCTCCGTCTTCGCTGGCAGTAAAGTTTACGAATGGCCCATATCCGGTGGTAGAACCATAGATGGGCTGGCCGGACTTCAGGGCTTCCATTAACCGTTGCCGCGAAGCCTCAATCGCAGCCCGGGTGGCGGCCGAGACTTCAATGTCTCCGGAGTCCAGATTCTCCAGTTCTTCAGGTGTTGGCGCCCGGCCGGTATCAATCGTCAGAAGCAGTACCCTTTTTGTAGATCATTACCTTTTGTTTTCCTTCGATGACGATTTGATCGCCTTCAATAACGATGTAAGGACCCGATTCCAGACTGGATGCCTGATGCGCCAGAGCATCGTTCAGAACCTGCAATCTGGCAGAATCAATCCCGTCCTCCAGCATGCCCAGTATTCCGCTCAATGCCGATGACCGATACATCAGCTCTGGATCCGGCTGCACCAGTTTGCGATTGGAATCCTGGATCCGGGCATTCAGTACGATCCATCTAGCCTTGAGCTCCATAAATCGCAGGGCAACATAAGAAGGAAGCTGGTCGGTGTCTTCGAAGATTCGAGCCTGATCCAGGATATCCTGCATCCAGCAGTGTGTGTCGCTGCGCAACGCTTCCCTTTGAGCTGAATCCAGCGGGCAATCCGAGAATAGATAATCCAGAAGTCTATCCACTCGTTCAGCGGAAATCAGATCCTGGATTTTATGCGGCTTAGATTCAGACATGGCTTTCTGCTCCCAGGCTTTTTTCTGTTTTTGTTTCCGCAAGTTTCGTTCGGATTACCAGACCCTTACCGTTTAGCGGTAAATCATCTCGATGCAAAAAGCGAATGTTCCTGATATATTCCTGTAACCCACCCAATTGCTTGCGAACTAGATTCTCCATGCCTTCATAGAATGCATTGTTTTCATTCCGCTCAGGATCGCGGGACTGCCCGGGGCCATCCACTACCAGAGATAGCTCCATACCGCCCCGGTCCGGCAAAATGTAGCACGGCAATCCGGTGCTTCGCTCTATACTGTGCTCCCATCGCACGGCATCCAGAAACCTGCCATTGGAGAGTTTAAAATTATGGTCGGCCCGTCCCAGATAAAGAAATCCATTCTCGCAGCCTTCCACGATGTCACCGGTATCCTGCCACTGACCGGACTCGCGCAGAACCAGGGCCTCATCCAGAAGATGCAGTGAATCTTCCATCAACGCTCGGGAGGATCCGAAGTTAGAGCCGTGAAAATCAGTTCTCACCGTCGCTGTGCATACATTGGCACCTCTGTATCGCAAGGTCCCATCCTGAATTTGGACTTCGCATCCCAACGGAGACCCAATAAATCCAGATCGAAACTCCCCGGGTTTTCCCAGAGTAATTCCCGGACTGGCCTCTGTCTGACCGTAGCCTACCCTGAAGGCGGTGCCGCGAAGAGTTTCGCTCAGTGAATCACCTATGGGGGCTCCTCCTATCAGACCTCCCTGAAATGCAGACAGCAATGGCTGCAGTCTCAAGTTCTGGATCCAGCGTTCAAATAGAGCAGGAACGGCACTAACATAATTTATGGAAAACCTTTCTTGAAGGGCAGCGAATCGCCGTGCATCTCCCGGCTCGTCTTTGATGACCGTTCGCGCCACCAGTATTGCAGGCAGAAGGTCCATAATTAAACCAAAAGCATGGTTCCAGGGCAATACACTGTGAACCGTGGCATTTCGCATGTTTAACCTGGGAATATGGGTTCTGAGCACCGATAATAGATTTCCGTCAGATAGAACAGCCCATTTGGAAGCTCCACCACTGGTACCTGAAGTGGAAAGTATCAGTCTGCGAGAGCTATTGGGCAGCTTTCGCAGAGGATGGCCTTCCAGGATGTCATCGTAACCGTGGATTCGCCCGAGGAGGATGGCATTTCGATGTTCGTTAACCTCGCTGCATTCTCGATACCCGGGAATGTCGATGGCGGATTTTCGATTCAGCACTACATAATCTGGCTGCCACTGCAATACCTCTTGTAAAACTTGCTCGCTGCCTTTCTCAGGATGGCCTGCGATGAAGGTTCCGTCCCTCATCATGGTAGCCAGAAGTACCTCCAGATATTCCGGTCCTGAGCCGGTGGCGCAGAAAACCAGCGGCCCTCCCTGTTTCCAGCGTTGCATCCATAGACGTATGCCCATCCAGAGAGCAGCAGCCGAAACCATCTGCTCCGGAAATAGAAACAATGGCTCGGGCTGCCCTTTGAGGCGCCTGTAGAACAGGGATTTCCAGATCTGGTCTGAATCCACTAACTTACATTAGCTCCACTTAATAAAGACCCAGTTATCCTTTGTTCCTTCCTTGCGATACAGATGAACCTTTACTGGAGTAGGCTTCATCTTGTAAGTGAACGTATAGGGGAAGATCAAATCCATTTTTCCCTCCGATACACCTTTCTGGAAAGATCCCAGGAATATGGCATTGTTGGTACAGGGCGCCACCTGGCTGAAAAACAATTTACCTTCGGCTTCAGAAACGGGAACTCCGGATTTCTCCGATTCATATTTGTTGAATATCAGAACCTTTCCTTCGTCATCCAGTTTGATTACACCGTGCTGCAGTTCATCGATCTTGCCCCTTTCATAACTGGCAATACCTTCGACAACTGCATCGTCTACGAACCTTGCGCTGCTCTGGGCCCAGTAAGCTGCCTGCTCCTGGATTTTTTTCATAATCGCTTCGCTCATTTCTTACTCCTTCTGTGCGAATTCCCTTTCGAATTCAGATGATTACTTGCTCTGATGATTACTTGCTCTTTCGAACAAAGATTTTCTTTGGTCCGGATATTGTGATTCGGTTTCCGTCGATAATGATGGCATTTTCGCGATCCGCATATAGATCCGCCAGCTGAGCTTCCATACTTTTGATCAACGAAATCAATTCCGCCGCATCGCATACGCCCACTTCATTGAGAAGCAATTCCTTCTCTCCATATAAAGTGATAAGCTGCGAGTCCATGCTCCGGATTAACGTTTCCTGATCCATTTCTTCCGACATAAGAACCTCCTGTTTCCCGATTTAACCGTCCGGGAGCTCCGTATTCTGAGATCTGGAGAATACTATGTGCACATCGTTGATATAGCGACTGGCAAATCCCACTTCGCAATAGGCCAGATAGTAATTCCAGAGCCTGATAAAGGTTTCATCAAAACCCAGGGCCCGAACCCTTTCCAGATTTGCATTGAACCGCTGGGCCCAGGCGTTTAAAGTCCGGGCATAGCTCAGTCCCAGGCTTTCAATGCTGTAAATATTCAGATCCGTTACTCGTTTCAACGATTTCATCACTTCAAACTGGGAAAGTAGCAGAGAACCCGGAAATATATGTTTGGCGATCCAGTCGATGCTTCTCAAATACCTTTCATAGGAGCTCTCCGGAAATGTGATACACTGAATCAACATGATCCCTTTTTCCCGAAGCAGGGAGTTCATCTTCTTGAAGAAGGTATCATGGTATTCAAGTCCTAGAGCTTCTACCATTTCAATACTTACGATTCGATCATACTGACCTTCAATGTCTCTATAATCCTGGAGAAGCACCTGCACTCGATCCTCCAGTCCCTCGGACTGAATCAGTTCTCTGGTATAATCGAATTGCTGTTTGGAAATAGTTACCGTAGTGACTCGACATCCATAATGTCTCGCTGCGTAGGTTGCAAATCCGCCCCATCCTGAGCCTACTTCCAGAAGCTCAAGATCCGGCTTGAGCGCCAGTTTTCTACAAATCGTCTCATATTTCTTTTCCTGGGCTGCTTTTAAATCATTGATACCTTCTGAGTACTTACCGGAGGAATAGGCCATGGTAGGATCCAGCATCAGTCTGTACAGGTCGTTGGAAATATCGTAATGGTAGCTAATATTTCTGAGGCTCCCTTCCTTTGTATTCTTGCGAAATGCATGAGCAATGCGATCCACAAAGTTCAGTCCGCCTACCACCAGACTCTTTGCGGCACTCTGGGCAAAAGTGGGATTGGACTCTCCGTTGGCCAGAAACCATCGGAGCACTCCCAGAAGGTCATCGCTGTCCCATAGTTTTTCTACGTAGGTCTCACCGAAACCGATGTCTCCATGAAGCACTGCATGTTTGAAAAATCTTTCATCCAGTACTTTAAGCTCCACAACATCGGAGCTTTCCAGGTCTCCGTAGGAATGAGTTCCCTCGCCGATTACCAGGTTTAGCCTTCCATTCGTTGCCTCGGACATCACACGATGGAAAGCCTTTTGATAGAATCCACGGGGATAATTCTGAATGCTCTCCAGTTTTCGCCTGGATTCTTTTAAGGGGGAGATGGTACTTTGTTTAGACCGCAGCATTGGTAACCTCTTTTCTTTTATGTTCTTCTTTTTGTATTATTGCGTCGGTAGCCTCTTTACCGAAAAAGGGCACCTTCTTTAGGAACAGCAAAAGCGCATGCCAGTGAATCAAAGCGATGACTTTGATGGTTACAAATGGGAATCGCACCATCTGACGTAACATAGTGGAACGCGATAATTGTATTCTTGTCCCGGAATAAGCTGCGCGAAGCACCGGATTTATACCATCGTAGGTATCTATTCCCAGACTTAGCTTTTCCGAAGGAAGCTTCATACGAAAGTGAAATTCCCGGTCCCGATCAATAAATGGGGATACATAAAAATTCTTCCAGGCCCGGGCGAAGATCCTTTTGTTATCTGATTCGCTCACCGGCCGATCCAGAACAATCAAATACGGCTTTTGCTCTCCAAATGTATTGTTCACTTCCGCGAGAATGGCATACAATCGGCCCGATTCATCCAGGGCGAAATAGAAACTCACCGGATTGAATCCATATCCCAGATACCTTAGATTTGTAAGTAGATAGACGGCTGCCGGAACTGGCTGACCCTTTTCCTGAAAGTAACGGTTCAGCCAGTATCGAACGCTGCTGCCCCCGGAACCTGCGTCCCCGGGCTCCGGGGCATGCGAGTCTTCACCGGTCTTGATGGTCTTGGTAGTCTTCGCGTTCTCCGCGTCCTTCGTAAACTCTCCGCCTTCGGCAACCTTCCGTTCATCGCTCCAGAATCTAAAGTGGTCTGAGTCTCTGAACGTATATATACCAGGCCGATTGATTCCCAGAAGCCATGGATGCCTTCTGGAAAGGTACGGAAGTTCATCCAGGTTCAGATACCATGTATACATGCCGGTGCGAAACTCATGATTGGCCAACTGCAGCCGGCGATGATACACCTGAACCCGGTACATCGAACTATTTAGACTACTCTCTGACATAGAATCTTGGATTAAATCAATACCGCTCTTCCAGGGCTGAAAACTCCGATAAGAAATGAGGGCGCTAACTCCTACCTTTCCTGGCCGGCCAGTGCCGCAGACTTCTGAAGCCTTTCATCCAGTGACCGGGCGGCCTGCAATCCGGACCACAGACCATCCTCGTGGAAACCGTAGCGAAAATAGGCACCGCAGTAATGCACAGGGCCCTCTTGATTGATGCGAAGTAGCTCCTTCTGATTCTTCACAGCCTGGACATCAAACAGGGGATGCTCATAATCGATAATCCGATGGATCTTGCTTTCGTCCAGGTTCTGGAATTCATTGATGGAAACAAAGTAATTCCTCTTTGCGCCCTGTTTGTACAAATTTTGAAGCTTGTTCATCCAGTAGACAGTACAGGTTCTTTCGTCGTCCGTTACTTTGAAATTCCAGGAGGCCCAGGCATTTCGCTTACCTGGCATAGAGCTTTCGTCGCTATGAAGTATTGCCTGGTTCTTCTGATACTTGAAGAGCTGCATTATGTTTCGATGCTCCTCGGGCATATCCCGATAAAGTCTCAGTGTCTGATCTGAATGACAGGCCATAAGCACAGCATCGAACTCATACTCGCCATTTTCGGTTACGATGGTGGCCCCACGGCTGCTTCTACGGACCTCTCTGGTGGGCTGACTGGTATGAATCGCTAGATCCAGCTTCTGACGAATGGCCTTTACATAATTCCAGGAGCCTCCCAGAAGAGTTCTCCATACCACGGTTTGCTCTATATCCAGCATTCCATGATTCTTAAAAAAACGAAGCAGGGAGCCGGCCGGGAAATCCAGCATTTCCTTCATGGGGGTGGACCACACTGCGGATGCCATGGGAACTACAAAGTTATCGCAGAAGTACTTAGAATACCCTCTGTCGTGCAGGTATTGCCCAATGGATAGATCTGGATCGAGATAATCGATTTCGCTGGCAGCTTCTCTAAAGAATCGTTTCGCCTGAGTGAGCATTCCCAGAAATGCAGGGTTCAGAATATTTCGCTTTTGAGCGAACAATCCTTTCATTCCGATGCCACTCCATTGAAGTCCATTACGCAGATTCCAGACGCTGAATGACATGTCACCTTCCTGGGACTCCACTTCCAGTTCCTGAAACAACTTAATAAGCTCTGGATAGGTATTGTTATTAAAAACGATGAATCCAGTATCCACCGCCACTGGAGTTCCATCCTCATCCAGCGGAATTGTATTGGTATGTCCGCCCACGTAGTTATTCTTTTCAAAAATCTCTACATCGTGACCGTATCTTGTTTTCAAATGATACGCGGCACCCAGACCAGATATTCCACTCCCTACGATTCCTATCTTCATTCTTTCCCTCTTAGCTTTTTAGAGTTTGCCGATTAGCGTCACTAGATTTGCTTTTTGATTTCTTCCAGGGCATTTTTACGCCTCTTGTTGATCACCGGGGGTTCGCAATACTGCAAACTGGTATCATCTTCATCCGGGGAATAGGATGCGCGATATCCCCTTCCCCCGATTAGAACCTTCTGCACCCCGCTTTTCTCCAGTATTCGGGTTCGAATGCTTTCGATTTTCTCAGGAGACTGAGGCATTACCATGGACAGGCTCAGATTTCGATAACTGTTTCGCTTCAATTCATCTACAATGTGTTCTATTGATAGCGTTCCTGCATATTTAGCAGGAACCTTTTTCGAGATCAGCAATGCGTAATGCATCAGTGCGCCGAGTTCGTGCGGATCACCGGGAAATACACATACCAGCCATACTGGTTCTGCGGGAATTCCCAGTTCGCTGGTCTTGCTATAAATGTAAGTGAAGAGCCAGCGCGAGAATGCATGTTCCTCTGCCACAGAAAGCAGGCCCGCTTCCCATGCGCTTCCGGTGAGCACTACAGCCCTCAAAATAGGCCCGCGAACGAAACTGGAAAAAGGCATGCTTTGATACAACTCGTCGAATTCTCGCTCAATGCTCGAGAAATCGTTGCTGGCGATTCGCTGTATAAGAGACATTTCGCTTTCGGCAAAGTCCTCCGCTCCCATCATTCCCAGAAGGTATTCCCGACCAAGGGATACTACCGACTGAAGCTTTTCTCCCTTTTCCAGAAGCCTTTTCATGTTCTGCAAGACGATGTAGTCTTCGTTTCCGTAGTACCAATAACCGTTGGCACCTCGCTCCGGACGCAGGATGCGATACCGCTCCTGCCATTTCCGTATGCGAGCTCCATCGAAGCCGGTTAGTTTACTCAAATCCTTGATCAAATACTTCATCGTTCTACCTCATACTCGGAACACTCTGTCCGGAATCCATCCCAGGGACTCTGGAAGACTGACTTCCTGTGGTTTTAGTCCCACCCTGCGAAATTCATCTCTTACCAGCGAATTCTCCAGAGCGGCGCCGGTGAATGCGATCTGACCCGCTCCCGCAAGCGCCTGTAATTTCGCGCTTAAATTCACAGTATTTCCAAAATAGTCTATACCGGTGTCCAGATTCACTGCAAGGCAGGGACCGGTGTGCAGGGAGATTCGAATGGCAACTTCGGATTCTGGATTCAAGAATCTCTTTCGGAGATCCAGAGCTGCTCGATAGGCATCCAGTTGGTTTCCAAAGACAGCAAAGACTGCATCCCCTACCGTTTTGATTACGGCCCCATCAAATGACTCGATGATTTCGCCGATGGATGCGAAATGATCCCGAACCCTGCGAAATGCTCCTGTATCACCCAGTTCCTTGTACATTTTTGAAGAGCCAACGATGTCGGTAAAAAGGATGGTCTGGACTCCTATGTCGATTTTTAGATCTCCGGGCAATCGCTCATCCGGGTATAGATGCCGGTAATCGGGCAGTGCGAATAGATCTCCGGGGCGAAGCACTTCGCTGTCGGCATCGGTGCGGTCTATGACAAAGGTATGAGCTCTTGCGTCGGAATTTTTTAGCTCCAGTACCGGGTTGGGAGCGACGCTAACCGAGCGGTCCGCCGCCTCGGAACCTGCTTCCCATTGTAACCGGGGCAAGCCATCAACAGAATTGGACTGTAGCCAGAAGAAAGACTGACTTCCCTGCAATCTGGCACGATAACGCCCTTCTTCCAGCTGAATAACCACGTTGTGCTCTTCTCCCGGAATTAGACGGTCCTGAAGTACAATATGTGGTTTTCGCGCCGGCTCTGCGCTGCAGAAGAATTGCTTTTTGACATTTCGAACCGAGGGACTTACATGAAACGTAATCTCCAGACTTTCTTCGCCGGTGGCATCAAAATCAATTTGACAGACATCGCAGCTGCCTCGGGCATCCAGCTTCATCAGACTGCCTTTTTCTTCTCGAACCCCTCGGCAGTGCGGACAGATCACGTCCCAGGTTAGATTAAAAAGGCCGGTCTGACATCCATACAGAAACGCTCGCAACAACTGCCGACTGTCCAGATTCATTTGGCGGGCCAGCGCCATGGGGCGAATGCGATAGAGATCTACATCATCCCAGCGAGTAATGATACTTACCAGTGCTTCTGAGATTTCCGAAGGAATCTTCTGATCATGCCATACCTTTCGAGTTTGATCGACTATAGCTCTTGCTTTATCTTCCAGTTCCATCACTGGCTTTTCAATGTTCGAGAATGATAAAGCCGATTTACCCTTCCCCGATTTGATTTCCGATTCATACTGTTTGAGTACCTTCTGGAATCCGGACTTCATTCTCTTTGTGCCGATCCCCAGAAATATCGATCCAAACAGACTGGAAGTGACCCAGCCAAAGTATATGTGAGCATTGGTTCTGGATTCTCCATCCTCTTCCAGATAGAAGATACCGCGAACCATCCGGCCCAGCCCTTTAGAATAAATCCGCACCGAAATTAGCTCTTCTGGCTTTCTCCACTGCCAGGGCACCTCTTCCCATTCGTGCAGGATTCCAGCGTATTTTGCGCTTCCGAATAGCTGTCCCTGCTTTTCCTCGAATTTCATCTCTGGCAGTCCCAGCAGGCTGTTGGTTCTGGACGTGTCCGCAATATAGGGCCAGAAATCCTCGCGACTAACTTCCAGGGGAAACACCCAGAGACTTTCCACAATACGTTCTTTTCGCGGATCCACATCCCATCGGGACCATGGGTAACGTTCTAAAAATTCTTCCAGTTTCATATTCTTCCTCCTGTCTGCACAGAGGATGGAATGTCGACTGAATCAGAATGCAACTTCTTTCGGATGCTTCTCTTTCGCACCAGAAGATCCTGAACTCTCTGATGGATGCCTCTGCTGTACGGAAGAAATAGGAACACAATGGCTCCCAGAAGAAAGAAGGAACCCACGCCCGGCCCAAACAGATACGCGATTCTTTCGCTAACTTCAGGGGCCTGCACCTGATTGGCCTGAAAACCGATGGCCGCCAGAAGCGTTCCTGTAAAGGCCATGGACACTCCGCGAGAGGCTTTAATTGCCATTTTCCAAAACCCGAAGTAAAGGCCTTCACGATGCTCACCGCTTTTCAGCTCATCGTAGTCCACAATGTCTGCTACGAGACTATCCAGAAGGACAATGGCCCCAACTAGAAAGCCGCCCAGAACAGACATAAATAGAGGATACTTCACCTCCCCTGCCGGGAAATAGGGATAGGTAAAGCAGGTAGCCAGTCCCAGCAGGAACACTCCGGCAAAGCCAGGATACTTCTTACCCACTCGACGGGAAAGCCAGGTCCAGAAAAGCAAAGAAGCCGACCAGACAAGGATGAATACTACCAGAATCAGCCCCACTGCTTCGCTGTTCAATCTCAGACGGTATTCGTAGTAATAGAGCGCCAGTGTACTGTTTATGGACACTCCTACGTAGGCGATGAAGTAGGCAGCCAGGAGCACAACAAAGACTCGGTTCTTAAGCACCTTGAAGAGCTTCGTAATCTCCTGCAGGATGGCCACTCCACGAAGAGGGGGCTTTTTTTGTGCCGGGAGATCCCGACCGCGGGTCGCAATGTAACTGATCCAGCCTGTAAGAAGAATGATACCGGCGACTACAGCGGCCGCATAGAAATAGGCAGTGGTGGCAGCTTCTGGATCCCGAATACCTGGATTTTCGCCAGTGCCTGCGGCCGGAGCGATAGTATCCAGAAAGACGATGGGCAGGATGGTTCCGGCCAAAAGGCCCATATTTCCAAAGAACAACCGAAATGCAAATACAGAAGTTCGCACATTGGAATCAAAGGAAAGCTCTCCGCCCAGGGCAGAATGAGGCACGGCCAGAACAGTCATGGCAGTGTTCAATACAATGTAGCTAATGAGCAGAAATCCAAACCTGGCCAGCTCCGCATCCAGCATCGGGGGGCGGAAAGTGGCCAGAAAGGCCAGGGCCATTACAAAGCTTCCCAGGATCAGATAAGGTCTTCTCTTTCCGGAAGGTCTGCTAGTCCGATCAGAAAGAATTCCCATTACCGGGTCCGTAAACGCATCCCAGAACATGGCTATAGCAATGGCCAGACCGGCCAGTTCCGCGCTTAAGCCTGCAACATCCGTGTAGAACTTCATCAGATGCAGCCGCACCATCATCTCCACAGCGAAAATGCCCATTTCCGCTGCTCCGTAGCCGATGCGAGTCCGCACCGGCAATACACTTGATGTACCGCTCTGCATAACCTTCTACAAGACCTCTAAACCTGAGACGAATGAAAGGCTTTTCCAGGGGGACGTCCAATCTTTTTTGATAACCTTTGACTTTTATTTTGACAACCTGGGACAGGCTGGTTATCTTTGGGTCATGTTTGCCGGGCACGGTGTAGCCGAAGCCCCTCCCCGGGCAGGCCCGGTGGCGCCGGCCCTCTGGCAAACATGGAATAAGGAGAAAAATCTAATGAATTCTGAACAAAGCTCACCTGGATTTCTGGATCGGATGCTGGCTCGAGGTGTGGTGCCGGACTTCTTGATCCGTATGGGCATCCGCAGTCTAAACAGAGCCCGTTTGAAGGAGGAATGGAAGGGGGATGCCGAGGCCCAGCAGGCCCATTTTCAGGCTTTCAGAGAAGAGCTGGAGCGCTCGCCTGTGGCCGTTCGTACGGATGCTGCCAACGAGCAGCATTATGAGGTGCCGGCCATTTTCTATGACTATGTTCTGGGAGCCCGGAAGAAATACAGTTCCTGCCTATGGGAAGGAGGCATTCGGGACCTGGACGGAGCCGAGGAGGCGATGCTGGCCCGGTACTTGAGAAGTGCGGAACTTAAGGATGGACAGTCCATTCTGGAGCTGGGCTGCGGATGGGGTAGTCTGACCCTGTACATGGCGGAAAAGCTGCCAAAGGCCAAGATCACAGCGGTGTCAAACTCGGCCAGCCAGAAGAGATACATCGAAAGCCAGGCAAGGCAGAAGGGACTCAAGAACATTAAGATTATCACAGCGGACATGAACGACTTTAAGATCCGCTCAACCTTTGATCGAGTAATCTCTATAGAGATGTTCGAGCATATGCGAAACTATAGAGAGCTATTCTCCAGGGTACATGGATGGCTCAAGAAAAATGGAAAACTTTTCATCCATGTATTCGCGCATCGGGAATTCAGCTATTTCTTCGAAGAGGAAGGGGAGTCCAACTGGATGGGCCGCTATTTCTTTAGCGGAGGAATTATGCCATCCAATCACCTCTATCTGTATTACGCGGATGGTTTTCAGCTGGAGGACCATAGAGTCATTAATGGAAAGAACTATCAGAAAACGGCGCGTGCCTGGCTGGAGAATATGGACCGGCATAAAGCAAAAATCAAAGACCTGTTCAACGGAGTGTACGGTTCCGACCAGTCCGATACCTGGGTAGAATACTGGCGGATATTCTTTATGGCATGCGAGGAGCTATTCGGAACCCGGGATGGTAACGAATGGTTCGTAAGCCATTATCGCTTCCGTAAAATTTGATAGCCCTGCAAGGCTTGCATGAGATCCAGGAAGCTCCATGCTCCGGCGCTTCCTGGTATTCTCAATAAGTCTTCTGGCTCTTTTTGCTGCGGTCGGTTTTGCTCAAAATTCCTGGCCCCAGAGCTATCGGGTTTTCCCTGCATTGGAATCCCTGGCGCCACCCAATCCATTGCAGCCATTTACCAGGGCCTGGCACGATTTTTCAGCCTGGAACAGCTCCAGCAAAGTGAACGATCCTGTCTCCGGTACCGGCCAGGAATCTGCAGAAGAGGAATCCCGGTCCCCTGGATCCCCTGCACTCTCAGAAAGAGACAGGGAGAAATCCGAAACCCGGCAGGATTCAGGATCGGACGATCAAAAGGAATCTTCCAGGCCTGGCACGATTCTGGAGTCCGGCGAAAACTTTGCGTATCTAGACTCTTTTTTCGACAGACTTCAAAGCCTGAAAGTTAACAAGGACGAATCGTCAGATCATACCATTCGAATCCTTCATTTTGGTGATTCCATCATGTGGGGAGATAACCTCTCGCTCAAGATGAAGCAACTGTTCCAGAAAGACTTTGGAGACGGTGGCCGAGGACTGGTCAATATTATTGACTCGCCCAGTTCCGAGCTGAGAGATCATAAGAATGAAACCCGTCGAGGCTTTCGCATTGCCACCATTCCTTTCGAAAGCTTTTCCATGCCTCTTATGCCTGTGCTGGGATTCTCCGGTGGTAGCGCCAGACCTCTTCGCTCAGATTCAGTAACCATCCATAACATTCCGGACGATTCAATGCAGCCCTGGAATCGCATTCGATTGATCGCAGGGCATCCCGGGCGACTCAACAATGGAAACATCCAGGAACCTGCGAAATACAATATCCAGTTAAATCTGGAGGATTCCGCAGGTCAGATTACCAACATAGATAGAACCATGGAAATTCGTGGCAGTTGCGCCATAGATGACATCCAGATTCCAGACTCCAGGAAGGCACGTATATCCATTACTCCTGCCACCGCAACAACTGCGCTTCCTATTATCGATGGATTGTTTCTGGAGAATTCCAGCGGAGTCTCCTATAGCGCCATTGTAAAAATGGGAATCCACCTGGCCTGGATGGCGATGATCCCGACGGAAGTCCTGGAATGCGGACTGAAAGCTGCGAAACCGGATCTGCTGGTCTATCAGTACGGTGTAAACGAATCTGCCTCTCTTTCTTCCAATTACAGAGGTTTTACTCGAGAAAAATATGAAACCCAGTTAAGGGAGTATTTTACCCGCGTTCGAAAAGCACTACCGGATACACCGGTACTGATTGTAGGACCATTCGAGCGACTTAGACCATCGGCAAAAGGACCCTCTCCGTCCGAAGCTCAGATGATTGTGCGCAAGGTTCAGATGGAGATAGCTTCGGAATTCGGTTTCGCCTACTTCGATGCCTATGAATATCTGGGAGGCGAAGGACAGATGCTTTCCATGGTAAAGAATGGAGAGGCAATCAGCGATTATACCCACCTTACCAGAACAGGAGGCGATCGGCTAGCCCAGGGAATCTACGATGCCCTGATTACCCATTACCTGGTGTACAGCGGTGAGATGGAAAACAAAGCACAGTATTCCATTAGCCCGGACTTTAAAGAGAACGAAGAGCTCTACAGCTATCAGCCCCGGTCCGTCACCGACGTAGATGCCAGTCCGGGAGCCATCGCCTTCCATTCCATGGATTTTGCTTACTTCCTGTTTATCGTAGTGCTGGGTGCCACTCTGCTTCTTCGGTATCCCACAGTTCGACTTATCTTTCTAATTCTATCTTCCTACTACTTCTATGCATCCTGGAAGCTATGGCCCGTAAGCTTGATGCTCTTTTCCACATTGCTGGACTATTTCTGTGCCACGGGCATTGCCCGTGCCCGTGAAAAAGCCGGAATCTCTTCCGAAGGCCGAGCAGGTGGATGGATACTATTGTTTTCCCTTCTGGGCAATCTTGGGCTGCTATTCTTTTTCAAGTATTTCGATTTTGTGGCGCATCTGCTGAATCAGGCATTTCAGGCCAGCGGACAGGATATTGCGATACCGGCTCTGGGACTCCTGCTGCCTGTAGGGATTTCATTCTATACTTTTCAGACGCTCAGTTACACCATCGATGTTTATCGCGGGAATCTTCCGGTGGAAAGAAGCTTTCTTCGGTTCTCTCTCTATGTAACGTTTTTCCCTCAACTGGTAGCCGGACCCATTGTTCGCGCCAGCGAATTTATTCCAGAAATCAAGAAGGGAATCTATCATTTTCTGCCGAACGAATCGGACTTTAACTATGGCGTGTACCAGTTTATGGGAGGCCTCATCAAAAAGATGACCGCAGACTGGCTGGCCTACGGACTTATCGATCGAGTCTATCAAAGCCCGGGTATGTTCACTTCTGCAGAAACCTGGATTGTCTTTTATGCCTATGGTCTGCAAATCTACGGAGACTTTTCCGGTTACACAGATATGGCGCTGGGAGCAGCACGAATGCTGGGCTTTCGCCTTACCGATAACTTCAATCGCCCCTACCAGAGCGCCTCTATCTCTGAGTTCTGGCGTCGCTGGCATATTTCCCTGGGAAGCTGGTTCAGGGATTACGTCTACATTTCGCTGGGCGGAAATCGCCTCAACACATATAGAAATCTTTTCATAACAATGTTTCTTGCAGGACTCTGGCATGGAGCTGGATTGATGTTTGTCGCCTGGGGCATATATCACGGACTGTTTCTGATGATGGAGCGAATTCCGGATGCGATTCGCAAAAGACTTCGAGCGAAAGGTTCTCCGGCCTCTGAAGTTGATTCTTCATCAGATTCTCGCTCCAATGCATCTTCGAATTCCGGACCTGGTCTTGGATTAAAAGGCACTGAAAGCGAATCCGGCTGGCTCTGGGTCCGCCGGGCCATAACATTACATCTAGTTCTGATAGGCTGGGTGCTGTTTCGGTCCAGGGATGCAGCTCAGTTTACAGGTTTTTTCCAGTCCCTGTTTCCTGCGGATTTCTTTTCGCCAGGCCAATGGAGTATTCCCAATACAGGATGGACCTATATACTTGTAGTATTCCTGGCCTATGTTTATCACATGACGCCGGTAGAGCTGAGGGATAAGGGAGCCCGTATCTGGGATCGCCAACCACTGGCACTTCAAATCCTCGCTGCCTTTTTTCTACTGGTTGGGCTTTTCCAGATTTCGGTTCGTGATGTTCAGCCCTTTATTTACTTCCAGTTCTAGAGCCGAAAAGCAAAAATAGTCCTGAGATGCTTGAGTCCGGAACAATGACAGGGATCGTAGAATGAAACGACTGCTGTCCCTTATACCATTCCGGATCCTTTTCCCGGTGTTGTTCTTTTCGTTTACCTTTGTATCTGTTGGAGTAATGATACAGACTCAGGTCGAAAGCGTTACCAGTAACCTCATTCAAGATCGCAAGTCTCTGGTAGCCCAGAATATGAGTCTTACCAGATCCTACCTGGAAGAAAGACAGGCAGCCCGGGAACCCGTAGAGGAAGGATTTCTGCGATTGCTCAACGCGGATCCTCAAATCCGACTCCTGGTAGTTCTGGACAATGAAAACCAGGTTATGCATTCTCATTCTCCGGGATTGCAGGGTAAAAGTCTGGAAGAAACCCTGGAAGGTCCTGCCCTGAACAAAGCGGAGCGAGCCTTTGTGCGACTGTTTATGGCGAACCAAAATACGAAAGCCGATGGCCCCATTCTGGAATACTCCGAGAGCACTGAAGACATTATCGCACTATACCCTTTTCGCATGGATGGGAATCATCAGGATCGTCAGGGGGTCATTGTCCAGCTTTACTCCCTGGAGAACCTGATTGAGCGCAGAAGGGCAGCTGTAACCGGCAATATCCTCACTACCAACCTACTGATTGCCGGAGTACTGGCAGCCCTGGCCCTGGGTTACTATTTATTTCTCATGCGAAGGCTGCAGAATCTTCTGGATACAACCACCGCATTTGGTCAGGGAAATCTTGACTCCCGTGCATCAGTAGAAGGCAAGGATGAGATTGCACATCTAAGTACTACGTTCAACATGATGGCGGATCGCATTCGAAGCCTGGCCTACCGAGATGCTGTAACAGGGATTCCCAATCGTCTGGCATTTGAAACCAGCGCGAATCGGATTTTGAGATTCTCCAAAACCAGGGCAGCATTGCTTTATCTGGACCTTGACGGATTCAAGGATATCAATGACAGCCTGGGACACAGCACCGGGGACACCATGCTGGATGAAGTGGCCAATAGACTGGAAAGTGTTGTTCGCAATCATGCAGGGGATGAATCTCTTCTGGCCAGAATCGGTGGAGATGAATTTGCTATTCTGGTACCCGGAAGAAACGACCGAAGAAATATCGAAAAGCTCTGTGAATCTTTGCTACAGGAAGTCTCCAGGGATTATCTTGTGCTGGGTAACGTACTTCATGTAACCGCAAGCATTGGACTGGCTCTGTATCCGGACGATGGTAACAACTTTGAAGAGCTACTCAAGAATGCGGATGCTGCCATGTATTCCGGTAAACGCAGCGGAAAAAATACCTATATCTTCTTTGATCAGGAAATACAGCAGAGGAATTTTCGCAGGGTGCAACTTTCCTCTGCGTTGCGCCGAGCTCTGGATAGAGAGGAACTTCGAATTCATTTCCAGCCCATCGTAGACTTGAAAAATGGACTGATTACGCATGGAGAAGCGCTGCTCCGATGGACCAGTCCAGAGTTTGGTGTAGTCACTCCATCTGAATTCATTCCTATACTGGAAGAATCAGGCTATATTCGAGATGTAGGCCAGTGGGTACTGCGACAATCCTGTCTTACAGCCGCGCGCTGGCGGGCCAGTGGATACCCGAATACGGGAGTTTCTGTTAATGTTGCTGTGCAGCAGTTAAGCCAGAAGGATTTCGCAAGGCAGGTAGAACAGGTGCTGGTAGAAACCGGGCTGGATCCTTCCGGACTGATTCTGGAGATCACAGAATCCGAGTTAATGCGAAGGCCGGCTACAACACTACGAATTCTGGAAACTCTGGATGCCATGGGAGTGGAACTGGCTGTAGATGATTTTGGCACAGGCTATTCATCCCTGAACTATTTGAAATACTTTCCGGTGCACTATCTAAAGCTGGACGGAACATTCATCAAGAGCCTGGATACTGACGATGACAATGCATCCATTTCCCGGGCTGTGGTGGAACTTGCTCATGCTTTGAAGCTGAGGATGATCGCAGAAGGTGTGGAATCAAGAACCATTGCAGAGTTCCTTCGCCAGGAATCCTGCGATATGGTGCAGGGATTCTTTACCGGTGCTGCTATGCCGGAAGAGGATTTTCTAAGAGCGCTTTCCAACCAGGGCCCGCTTTTTACGGATGCTGCAGTTTAGCCTGGAAGTCAAGCACCGTGAAATTAAACTCATCGGGCCGGGGCACTGGCATTATTTGCGACAGGCCATACAATGCCCAGGACCTTCCCTGAATAGACTCAGGGTGCACCGGCCGGATCTTCCAATGCATTTCTTTCAATCTGCGATTTTAGCTGATTTACGGACCAGAATCTTTTCCAGCCGAGATAGATAATAATCTGCCGCCCTATCATCCGGGGCTGCACGTTTCACCGCTTCGAATGAACTTCGAGCATCTGCAAATTGTCGTTCATGCAATTGCATAACACCGCGTTCGAAATCTTCACGGGTTACCACCTTGATGGTTCGCACTTCCTTTTCATCAAGATCGAAGAACTCAAATATACTAACTGGCTGATCCTTGCCCTTAACTCGCACTTTTCCCAGGAATCGATAGTTATATCGCGTAGGATCCTCTAACTGGAAAAGAGTATCCTGACTGACTATCATGCTCACTCCATAAATGCGAGTGAGTCCCTCTGTTCGAGCCGCCAGATTCACGGCATCGGAAATTACAGTGCCGTCCATTCGCTCCGCCTCGCCAACGGTTCCCAGCATCAGAAGTCCTGTATGAATTCCGATTCCGATGCGAATTGTGGCCAGGCCCTGGGCGGACAATTCCTGATTGAAAACTTGAACGGCCGTCTGAATGGCCAGGCCCGCCTCCACGGCATCCTGGGGTTTTCCCGGAAATAATGCCATCAATCCATCGCCCAGGTATTTATCGATGAATCCATTATGATCTCGAATGAGAGGGCCGACGCGACCAAGATACTCGTTGATAAATCCAAAGGTCTCCGCTGGACTCATTCTTTCGGATCGCTGAGTAAAATCCCGGATATCCAGAAACAGTACGCTCATGGATTCCTGAACCTGATCCCCCAGACGAATGTCCAGGATACTCTCTTTATGTAAGTATTTCAGGAACTCCTCCGGCACAAATCGGCTGTAAGCCTGGTTGTACTGCTGCAGACTGTCTTTCATGCTTTCGATGGTGGAGAATGCCCGGGAAAATCGAATGGATAGAATGAATGCCTGGATAAATATAAAAACGAATAGCCCCACCGCCACAAGCTGGGCCGTTCGAATCACCTGTTGATTGTAGGCCAGGTCATTGACCACGGTGGCACAAAGCACCAGAGAAGCTACACTGACGAAAATGGCACCTTCCCGTTTTCTATAGATGGCCAGAGCGAATACTCCCACGACATAGGCTATTGCCGTAAGTAGCACAAACTGAAAGTAGTCAATGCTGTGGGTGAACCAGAGTGTAGGACTGAACAGAGCAAACAATGCGAAAGCTCCGCTTATAATCAGAAGCAATTGAAGAAATCTTTTATGGGTTTCTCCAGGATACAGACTGTGCACAAAGGCTATAAAAGTAGTCAGCCCACCATACACACTGAGATATTCCAGCCGCAGAAGAGTCTCCCACCAGCCTCCGGGCATAATATCATGCAAAAGCCGTTCTCCGATGAGAACCAGTCGAAGAACGATAATCAAACAGAACAAACCAAACCACAGAGTGGATAGGTCCTTTCGACGAAGATAGAAAAGCCCCAGATGATAGAAGCCCATGATTACAAGAGTGCCGGCTATAAAACTCTCAAAAACAATGCGCCCTTCCCGATACTGGCGAATCGCGCTCTGTGGGCCGATGCGAATTCGCTCCCACAAACCTCCTTTTCTGTGTCCAAAGTTGGCCACATGAATTACGATATCCAGAACAGGCCCTTTTTCCTGAAGTTCATACAGCCTCGTCTTATAGCTCGGCACATAGTTCTGCTCTTTCTCGGCCACACGACCGTTTTCGCCGTACAGTTTTCCGTTCACATAAAGAGCATAGGCGCTGGATTCATCCAGAAACTTCAACGAAAGCGGCGGATGCTCTTCTGGAAGAAGCACTCTCAAATAGTAGGTAGCTATACCTGTGCCACCTTTCTCGGCAGCCGTCGAATCTGAGCCGCTGCGATCCAGGCTGTTCCAGTCATCCGGAACTTCAGCGAACAAGTCCGGTGTTTCCGGTAAAGCGGCCCTGGAGGCCTCATCCAGATCTTCCGGACTGCGAAGCGATAGTGGATTCACCAGTCGGTTCCAGTAAAAGGCCCAGTGGCCGTCCAAAAAGTGAATCTCTTCCAGATTGGAAGATCGCAAATCCAGGATGCCCTGTTGGGCCGTAATGGGCTCGGCAGCAAGCCCGGAGCTGGAAAGCAGAGCCGATGCTAGAAGCGAAGTTAGAACTAAGAAAACCAGGGTTCGTAGCGAGCCCGAAAGTCCCTGTGACCGGGACGGTGGATGGGAGCATAGCTGCAAAGGTCTGGCTGAGGAATTGGATCGAATAGGATTCATTTACGGACTCAGACGCATGCGGCGCCAACCCTCTCCATCCTTTTCATACAGCAGCCTGTCATGAAGCCTACCTGGGCGACCCTGCCAGAATTCAATTCGTTCCGGCTCCAATACATAACCGCCCCAGGTTTCCGGTCTCGGAGGATGATCGCCATATTTGTCCTTTAGCTCTGCCATCCGCTCTTCCAGAATTTCCCTGGAAGGCACCGGTTCACTCTGATGCGAGGCCAGAGCACCGTATCGACTTTCCAGCGGGCGACTGTGAAAGTACTCCTCGGATTCAGATGTACTCACCCGTTTGGTCTGTCCCTGGATTCTAACCTGTCTTTCCTGGCCTCTCCAGAAGAAACACAGTCCGGCACGATTGTTGGCTTCCAGATCCAGGCCTTTCTTGGAGTCGTAGTTCGTAAAAAAAAACAAAACCATCTGCTCTCAAATCCTTAAGAAGAACGATTCGGACATCGGGTTGCCCTCGTCCGTCCACGGTGGCCAGACTCATTGCGTTTGCATCATCCTCCTGCTCCCTGGCCTCCTCAAACCAGGAACGGAAGAGAGCAAAAGGATCCATTCCTGTAGTGGATTCTTCCAGAACTCTTTTTTCGTATTCTCTTCTAAGATCTTTCATATCAAATTTGTACTGGGCCCGGGCAAAACTTGGCCTGTGGATATCAAAAGGCAACTATTTCCTTTTAATGCCGTAGCATTGCCTGCCAGAGATCCGGAATTCTGTCCCTGGCTTCCTTCCGGCCGGCTTCAAAGATCTCATCATGCCGACCGAAGTCAAAGAGATCAAAAGGGCCGATGTCCGGATTCAATATAAAGTCAAAGTCTTCCAGTCTGAATCGTAGTAGCTCACGACCTTCCACGGCGATGGAGCGCGTAATTATGGAAAGCACCGGAGGCCGACTGAAATAGTCCATCACGCCCTGGACACCTTCGGAAAAGTCTACCCTGGTCTGACTGGAGCGATCATCTTCCATGGGCGTTACATTTACACCCACCACCCGACTGAAACCGCGACGTCTGAGCACATCCCCGGGAAGGTTGTTCAGAATTCCTCCGTCCACCAGTGTATAGGGCGGCATCTGCACCGGAGGAAAGACACCGGGAATGCTGACACTGGCTCGAAGAGCCATGGAAATGTATCCGCTTTCAAAAATCAGACTTTCGCCTGAGTTCAAATCTGTGCTATTGCAATAAAATGGAATCTGTAGATCTTCGAACTGCAGGTCTCCAAATACATCCATCAAAACATCGTTCAGCCGGTCCCCCTTAAAGAAACTAACCACAGGAATACCCTTGTCCAGGATTGCATCGGAATCGGGCACACTCTTTCGAAGAAGATGCTGAACCTCCCGTGCCGAAATACCGGCCGCGTGCGCTGCTCCGATAACGGCACCCATGGAAGTACCGGAAATTCCATCGAATTCCAGACCTTCCTGCTCCAGCACTTCCAGAATACCTGCATGGGCATAGGCGCGGGCACCGCCGCCACCAAAGCACAGTCCCCTCAAAGTGCCGCTAAGCTTTCGCGCCAGTCGATGCATACCCGGTGCATTCGGTTGTAGCACCCTGTTCTCGTGCAGAAACAGTCGAATTCGATTCTGTTTTAAAGGCACAGAACGGTCGGGGTTTCGCTCTCGCTTTCGCAGGGCCGTGTGGTTTTCTTCTGTGATGGAGACAAGTTTTTCGAAAAAGTCAGGCAATAGACTGGAATGCCATTTCCGGTAATCCATCCATCTGGGCCCTGCTGCCATGCCCGCATCCCTGGCACAGCCAATCAGATCGCTGCTTCTATAGAGTTCTGCCAGCATACGATCCGGACGGCCCGTGTGCCGGCCAACATGCACCAGTACCAGGGAGTAGAACTTTCGCATTAAGCCCAGCAGAGCTGCAATGGAATGCGCTGCCTTATTTCGTGCAGGCGATTCCAGATTCATGAGGGGTCGCGCATCTATATGATCATATCCGCCAGGCCGAGGATGCGAAAGCGATCGAAGCCATTCAAAGAGCTCCACTGGACGGTCCAGAAGATCCATGCGATCCGCAAGAGATCTTGATTCTTCTGAAATGGAATCCAGGTCGAAATAGGCCTCCAGTCCGGGAGGAAAGGATCTGTCGGAGCTCAGTTCCTGAGGAGAACTGAGCTCCAGAAGAAGTACGGGTCCATGGTTCTCCTGGACCAGCACCTCCGAGAGTACATGAGCCAGCAAATGTCCGCGGGCAGGATCGTCAGGATAGGCCAGCATATGAAGTCGGGCTGGCTCAAGCTGTTCAGCCGGATCCATGGTTCGGTGAAATCTTCGAGAAAGGATTCTGACCAGTCCGGTCAGGGCCTCGGGCTCCTCTTCAATCAAGCTGGCCCAGGATTCCTGATCTATGCGGACCAGTTGCGAATCCAGCACTGCCTGGGCCCTGGCACCATGGCGTTCCCCTGCCAGGAAGCTGACTTCACCAAGAACGCTACCTCTTCCATGGATGCCGATGAGTCGCGCGCTTCCGTCGCTTTCTCGATGGTACCGGTGTACCTCTCCATGCCGCACTATGTAGAAACAATCAGCAATTTCCCCCTCTTCGTACACCATTCGGCCTCTTTTAAACTCTACCATCTTGATGGACTTAAGAAAGCGCCGCACCGCTGGCCGATCCGGAACCAGAGATCTAAGGAGCGGATTCTGCAGCATAAATCGCTGCATGTTTAGTCTTTGCTGTTTTTCCTGATCTGGCCGCATTTTTTAGTTCCAATTCTATCTGCATTTCCCTTTCTGGAAACATGAAATTTGAGACGTCCTCCTCCGAGCATCGGCCGAAGGAGGAATGCGGCATATACGGAATCTATGGCTGTCCGGAGGCCTCGAATTTCACGTACCTCGGCCTCTACTCACTTCAGCACCGCGGCCAGGAAAGCGCAGGCATTGTAACTACGGACGGCGAAAGACTTTACCGCTATGCCGGTATGGGACAGGTAGCCCAGGTCTTCGAAAAAGACAAACTTTCTCAGCTTACAGGTAGCGCGGCCATCGGGCATAACCGTTACTCCACCACCGGTGCTTCCTTTCTAAGAAATGCACAGCCCATCCGAGTCGAATCCAACCTGGGTGCATTCTCTCTTGCTCACAATGGAAACCTGGTAAACTCCTGGTCTCTGCGAGCAGATCTGGAAAAGAAAGGTTCCATCTTTCAAACCACCATCGATTCTGAAGTAATTGTTCATTTGATGGCTCGTAGCGGCCACACAGACTTTCTGGATGCTCTCTGCGATGCATTGCGGACCATATCCGGAGCCTACAGCTTATTGATTCTTACCAGAGATGCACTGTATGCCATTCGTGATCCCAACGGTTTCAGACCTCTGGTTATGGGACATCGTCCGGATGGCTCCATTGTATTCGCATCCGAGACCTGTGCATTCGATATCACCGATGCGAAATACGACCGGGACGTAGAGCCCGGCGAAGTAATTCGTGTGGATCATACGGGAGTAACATCCTTCTTTCCTTTCGAACAGAAGCAGGAATCCCTCTGTATTTTCGAAAATATCTATTTCGCTCGACCGGATTCCACAATCTTCAATCAAAGCGTATATGAAGTGCGCAAAAACCTGGGCGCCATTCTTGCTCGAGAATATCCAGCAGAGGCAGACTGCGTGGTTAGTGTTCCGGATTCCTCTACGGTGGCGGCCCTGGGATACGCTGAAGAAAGCGGACTTCCCTTTACCATTGGTCTGATTCGCTCGCATTACATCGGTAGAACCTTCATTGAGCCGGAGCAGAAGATTCGGGACTTTGGAGCCAGAATCAAATACAACGTAGTGGAATCCGCCATTCGAGGAAAGCGGGTTGTACTCATCGATGATTCAATTATGAGAGGCACCACCGCCCGTAAGCTTATCAAGATGCTCCGTCGAGCTCAGGCAAAAGAAATCCATCTTCGCATCTCGGCACCTCCGACACAGTTTCCATGCTTCTACGGAATTGATATTCCCACTCGCACAGAACTCATCGCTTCCTCCCATTCAGTGGAAGAGATTACCAGGTACCTGGGAGTGGATTCGCTGGGTTATCTGACTCTGGAAGGGGCTCACAAAGCCATGAAGATTGCCCGACCGGATCAGAACTGGTGCGATGCATGCTTTTCCGGAAACTATCCTCTGGCACTGCAAGACAGCGAAGTGAAGGGAAACCAGAAGGATCTATTCACCGAGTACATGCTGGAAGAAAGCCGATAACATACTGAGAAGCGGAATCGCAACTACTAATCGCTCATCTGTAGCTCAGTGAGCCAGGCAGACCTCGGCGTATCCCTCAGCCTTCTACCAATAAGATTCACCCGCTCCGGTCAGATCTATCATCTGAGCCAGCTTTCAGATCCATTAGCAGGACATTCCTCGGCGATGGCCCTTTCCAGAGTCCATCGCCTCCGCATCCGCTGAACCTCTGCGGTACCTTCGGAGTAGGGACAACTATTGAATCACAAAGTACTGATCCGAGTAATCATGTGTATCTGCTTCTTCGGATGCATCGCTGGAAGGCTCCATCTGCAGGGCTTTTTTTCCATCGCATTCCAGCATGAAGAAGGTATCCTTTCTGGTCAGCTGGTATTTCTCTTCTTTAATCTGGGTAGCTTCGCAATTGGGAAACTTTGCAGTGGATACTCGATTGATGGCGCGTTTGAAGTTAACCAGCACCTTTCCGTCTTTCAATGTGTAACTACCTTTTAATATCTGCTCGTAGGTACTGCCGCAGGCTTCACCTGGCATGCCATATTCCAGAAGTCCTGAATCTACCATCTGCACTTCATCGCCATCAAATGAAATGGAAACCGAGTATTCTGAATGAGTGCTTCCCGTACATCCCAGGCCCAGAGAGAATTCCAGTCCTTCCGGATCAAAGGAAACTGGCTTCAATCTTTTTGGCTGTAACTCCAGCTCTTCGCTTCCTTCATCGATTCCATCCATCTCTTCCTCAGCATCCGCATCGCCCTCGTCAGTGGCCGCCGAATGCATTTCCAGTCTGGATGGATCAAGAAGCATAAAGCCCTGCTTTTTCTTCCAGGTAATCTCGTACCAGTATTTATCCGAACCTTCGTCCTGGCTTCCTTTACTCAGGATCTCCACAAGCTGTCCGGCCGGCACGGTGCCCAGACGATCCGAGGATCGGTCCGGTTTGGAATAGAGAGACGTATCGCTTACCATCCGTACCAGTTTCAAATCCTGGTCGGAACAGGCTCCGCAGTGGACGAGAAAGGCCATCAAAAGGATCGAGATAAATGCGAACACCTTTCGATCTGGGGCCGTTTTCCTGGAATGACGTTCCCCTGACTGGCGCCGGGACCTGCTGCTAAAGTCATTGTATTCATAGCTGGTTTCGCGGTTTTTCACTTTACCCATAATTGATTGAATGGCTCCCTGTATCTGATGTACACTCAAGCTTTTCATTTTTTCAGGCAAGTCATTTCCCGACTCTTTGTTGTCGCCCTACTTTCTGTGGTGGCAACCGGTTGCTGCGTGGTGCCTCTCGGCGGGGGCTCCTTTCCATCGCTTTCGGAAGATTACGAAGAGAAGGTTCTGTCGGGAGAGGGAAAAGACAAAATCCTTGTAGTACCCATTGAAGGAGTGATTACCGATGAAGAAACCGCCGGCTTCTTTGGTCCTTCTGAAGAAAGCATGGTGGCCCAGGTAGTGAGTCATCTGAACCGCGCCAGGGAAGACGAGAGTGTAAAGGCTGTCATATTGAAAATCAACTCTCCTGGCGGAGGAGTTACGGCCAGCGATATTATCTATCGAGAAATCCAGGAATTCAAAAAGGAACGCAACATTCCTGTTGTAGCGGTCTTTATGGATATTGCTGCCAGCGGTGGTTACTACGTCGCCATGGCCGCCGACCGAGTTTACGCTCACCCTACCACCATTACAGGTTCCATCGGAGTTATCTTTGGATTGTTGAACGTAAAGGAAGGGCTTGAGAAAATCGGAATCAAGGATTACTCAATTACATCAGGCGAAAACAAAGCCATTGGAAGTCCTACAAGAGAAATGACCGAGGAGCAGCGTCAGATTCTACAATCGATCATCAACGATATGTACGGTCGCTTTGTCACTGTGGTGGACCAGGGACGGCCAAACTTGAATCGAGATCGAATTCTCAAGCTGGCAGATGGCAGAATCTACACAGCGAATCAGGCCAAAGAAAATGGCCTTGTGGACGATATCGGTTACTTTGATGAATTTGTGCGAAAAACGATGGATCTGCCCAACTATCGCGGTTCCGGCAGCGATCCCAGGCTCGTTCTCTATACAAAGTCAGATAGAAAGATGGACAATATCTATCAGACCCCTGGAGCAGAAACCTCGGACCTGAACCGAATACTGAGACAACTGGTATTCCCGGGCTCCAGCGCTAAATTCTACTTTCTCTGGAATCCATGAGCGGCCCGGGCGCAAAGCCAGAAAAGCAGGAGGACTTCAGTCATTGCCTGTTCTTCAGCACGAGCGCGCTTTCGCGTAAATTGACAGAAATTGCCGAGGAGGAGTTTGGCCGAATCGGCATGGCTCCTTCTCATGGCTTTGTCCTTCTGGTTGCTTTAAAAAATCCCGGCATCCAGCCTTCGGAAATTGCGCGGCAGTTGAGCTTCAAGCCCTCCACCATCACTCGGTTTCTGGATCGTCTGGAACATCTGGGCCTTGTCGAACGCAAGCTGCAGGGCCGAACAGCGCAGATTTTTCCCACTTCCCGAGCCAAAAAAATGGAAGAATCCATTCGGGGGGCATGGAAGGCACTCTATCAAAGATATGCCCGTAGCCTGGGCAAAGAACTGGAACAGAATCTCACAGAGCAGATCGGGGTGGCTCGCCGGGCCCTGGACTGAGAGCCGTCAGACATAGAAAAAAAAGCCCCTGCATGCAGGGGCCTGAAACGAATCTGATGCTTCTACGTTCCTGAGTGCTTTTAGCATCACATATATTTGAATTATCTGGAGGAGGAAGATTCCAGCTCTGCGGCTTCGCTTAAGAAGCCTTCCCATAAATTCTCTTCGTCCGGGGTCATGAGTGATACCCACAGGAATGGCAACAGGAGCCAGCCACCCAGAATATGCTTCGAGATTGCGTAGCTTTTTCGCGGAGGGTCCTTAAAGTCTGTGTTTTCGGTAAACACCTCCAGATGGTATTTTCTGGGATCCCTTATGTACATTGGTATCCAGAAGACTGTGAGTCCTGTAAGAACTGCAAGTGGAAGGCTCCAGATTAGGCTTGGCTGGTTTGACAAATCGGAACCTAGCGTTACCCTTAAACAGATCACCTGGCCAGGATGTTTTTCTCTTTGCTGCGGGCACACAGTCTCTATTGTTTCACGCATTAAGGCCACATCAGTAGCGGCCGGACCGACCAGAACCAATTCTCGATATTGGTTGCTTTCCCCGATCAATTTCACAAGTTCCCTGGCATCCGCACTTAGAACCCCGGACACGGTAAAGTCCACAGGCCGAAGCTCCATTACCAGGATGGGTGGTTCGTTTCTTTGAATCGGTGAGCCAGCATCCGGTATTCCGGTCATCCAGGTCACACATCCGTTAAAAAGTAGCACCGAACACAGGGCGGTGCTTATGACACGAAGTTTCATTCTAATTCCTACCTATCAGTTGCACCCCGGAAATCTCGGGGCTGGGAATAGATTGAATCACATTTCCTGAGTCTAATTCAATGGCCGAAGGTTTCATTTTATTGGCCGTTTGCTTCAAAGAAGAAGTTGCACCAGGAATTACAGAAGTCAGAGTTTCATTATGATGTTTGCGCTTTGCACATTGGAGCATAAATGATGGCCAGCGCCCCCACCGTATCAGCAGTGCAGATGTACGATGTGTTCGATGGGCTACTCAAAGAAGGCCTCGAATTGGCGGAAATAGTGCATCATACCGGGCTAGATCCAGATGCATTTAAGCAAGTAGATGGCCGATTGCCTGTAAGCACCAGCATCAAGCTCTGGAATTTACTTCTGGAAACGACGGGGGACCCTCTATGCGCTCTTAAGATAGGTCAGATTGTTCGTAAACAATCTATGGGAGTTGTGGCTAATCTTTTTCTTTCTTGCGGGACATTGGGCGAAGCACTGGATCAATCCATACGCTTCCATTCTCTAACCAATGAAACCGGCAAGATCGAATGCATTGCCGGTGGTAAAGAATGCTTGTTTCGCTACTCCATTACCGATCCACGTTTTGATTCACCGCTGGTAATCGAAAGGAGTCTTTCCTCCGGAGTCACCTGGGCCAATTTCTTTACGGGCCGGCCTATTCGACCCAATGCAGTCTTTCTTCAGCAATCGACTCCTGAATACGCCGCTGATTTCAGGACCTTTTTTGATTCCCCGGTTCATTTTGGCCAGGAATACAATGAAATCGCCTTTGATGCTTCTGTCCTGCAGTATGAAGGAGTTCACAAGAATGACTACCTGAAGGAAATTCTCATGGTGCGAGCCTCCGAGCTGCATTCCAGAAAGAAGGATTCCACAGCTCAGGTCATCGCTGATTTCCTGCGCCAGAACCTTGCCTTCGGAGAAGTGAGTATTGAAAGCCTATGCGATAGATTGGGGCTATCCAGAACCTCTCTTTACCGGGAGCTAAAACGGGAGGGGCTGAGTTACCAGGAAGTTCTGGATAATGTTCGCAAGGAGCTGGTACAGATTTATCTGCGGGACCGAGACTATTCCCTGCTGGAGACGGCCTATCTGCTGGGGTATTCCGAATCCAGTACCTTTCATCGCGCCTTTCGAAGGTGGTTTGGGCTTCCGCCCGGTCAGTGGAAGGCAGACGCCAAATCCAGAACCCCCGACCTGACTATTGGAAATACTGATTGATGAGACCTGGGATTCAATTGAACCTACCCTCTTCCATCCAAGTTCTTCAGAGTATTCGCATTGATGCAGTCAGCTGACCTTTTTTTACTGGAGCCTGGTATGCCTCTTCCGCAGGGCACAGTCCTTGCCGGTGATTCGAACGCCCGCGCCAATATGGATGATACTGCACCGGTTCCCAACTTTGGCCAGGGAAACAGACCAGATATGTATTGCCCGGAAATCTATATGCGCGAAGCAATTGATTTCAGTTCCTTCTGGCAATATGCAGGCAGTCTGGATGAGCAATACAGAAACGAAATTCCTTACTGGTGCATTGTATGGCCAGGATCCAGAATGCTGGCGCGATTCGCGCTGGATACAGAGCTAGAATTAAAAGACCTTCGAGTTCTGGAACTCGGTTGCGGATCAGGATTGGCGGCTGTGGCTTTTGCGAAAATGGGTAGCGATGTGATTGCTACGGACCATGACAGCCAGGCTTTAAAGGTAACCCTCGCAATGGCCAGACGAAATGGAGTGCAACTGAAAACAGATGACCTGGAGCTTTTTGATACTCCTGAATCCGTACTTCCCCGCCACAGTCCGGACATTGTAATTCTCGGAGATCTATTCTATGAATCGTCGGTAGCCGAACGAGCAAGGCTCTGGTGTATTTCTGCTCAAGAAATGGGGGCTATGTGTATTGTTGCAGATCCCTGTCGTACGTATGGTCCCCGAAAGGCCCCCGAAAAGTGGGGACTTGAACATTTTGCCGAAGCCGCCGTTCCCGTGCATCAGGCCATAGAAAACGTGAAATCCAGACATACAGCTCTCTTGATGTCCGCCCAATCTGACTTAAAGGTACAATAAGAAAGGCCCGCCGTGGCGAGCCTTTCTACAGTTTCTCTCCCATGGCTATCCCCGGGAGGTTCTTAAGAATCCAGGCTGAATATCAGCTTTCCAGGTTCTTGGAAGCGAAGTCCCAATTCACTAGCTTTTCAACAAAAGTAGAAATATAATCGGGTCTCTTATTCTGATAATCCAGATAGTATGCGTGTTCCCACACATCAATCGTTAGAATAGGCTTTTGGCCGGTTACAATAGGATTCTCCGCGTTAGGAGTCTTTACAACCTTGAGTTTTCCGCCATCCAGAACAAGCCAGGCCCAGCCACTACCGAATTGAGTTGCTGCCGCTGTTTTGAATTCTTCTACGAATTTGTCTAGTCCGCCAAAATCAGACTGAATCTTGTCTGCAATGGGACCTTTGGGCTCGCCACCGCCGTTTGGCTTCATTGAGTTCCAGTAAAAAGTATGATTCCAAACCTGGGCAGCATTATTGAATATGCCAACTTTGGAGGAATCTTTTGCTGTTTCCTTGATAATGGTTTCAATGTCTGCTTTCTCGAAAGGAGTACCTTCGATAAGCTTGTTTCCATTTGTTACATAAGCATTGTGATGCTTTCCATAATGAAACTCGAGCGTGTTTGCGGATATATGAGGCTCGAGTCCGTTCTTGGGATAGGGTAAATCAGGCAAAGTTAGTGCCATACTTCCTCCTTATTTCTTTGTTCTTTAAGCAAGGGACAGATCGGACATGCGTCAAACCCTTTCCTGGGACAATCCCAGGGAACGGCGAAAAAAGAGATTAGAATGCGAAGACTGCCAAGACTTCCACTGAGCTGGTCCATCAAAGGTTCATCGCCAGAAACTACCGATGCTCAAGGCTTTTACCCCATGAGCCTTGGTCTGACCCGATCCAGAAAAGACTGGATCTATACAGCGCTGGTGGGTTCGAATCTGGATCTGGTGGCAGCTCTCAAGGCTGAAGCAGATAGCAGGAATATACTAATTCGCGGATGTGATCCTGTTCATAGGTCTGTACTGGTTGAACAGGGCTGGTACAGCAGACAGAGCGGCATCGAAGCGTTTTTGATGCTGGATGGCCCGGCGCCATGGCAGCCCCATCGAAGCCTCAGGGAACTGCGCAGGAGAGCATTAAGAAAAGGATCAATAGAGATACTGGATCCGCTTTCGCAAGAAGACATAACTTTTCTGAACGAAAGTCTCGCGGACTTGCGAAATCGCTCTCATTATCGACTACGACCATCCCTGAGGCATCTGTATCAGAATCACGCGGATTTCTGGGAGCAGGCTCTGCTCTATAGAAAGGACGGTATCATCCAGGCCATTGTAGGATGGTCTCGCAATGGACCCCGTGCAAGACACCTGGAAGTATTGCTTAGATCCGGAGCTGCTCCTGTGGGCACCATGGAAGCACTGATTCTGGAGTCTGTTTCGCTGGCACGAAATCAGGGAATCCAGGTCTTGAGCCTGGGCGAAGTCCCTTTTCTAAGACTTTCCCGGCATTTCAAATCCCCGGTCAATGATACAACATCGAGCGCGGCGAACGGGTATTCCATACTAAACGGAGATTCGCTGAGCTACTTCGAAAAACCACGAAAATTCGCGAGCTACTACTTGATGCGACCTGCTTTCAGCAGTATGGGTCTGTTCAGATTCAAAAATAAATTCCGACCCTCCTGGACTCCGCTCTATCTCATGAGCAATCGTAGAATCGGAGTTCTGGCCCTGGCCGATCTATTTCTGGTCTCTGGCTGCCACCGATTGCTGGGCTATTGCCTTGCCCATCCAAGACATTCAAAGGCTTGATGCGCCCTTTTCTCTGCTTCAAATAGGTCCTGATGAATGGCAGTAATGTGTCCCATTTTACGTCCTTTCCTGGACTCGGTCTTACCATACCAGTGAAAGCGAAGACCGGGAATTTCAAGAGCTTTCTCCAATCCCGAAAGGTCACTATTGTCTTCACCTATCAGATTGATCATTACTGCTTCGCAGAGTGCTTCCGAAGAGCCTGCAGGTAGATTACAAATTGCGCGAATATGCTGCTCGAACTGAGAGCTTATTTTCGCATCCATGGTAAGATGGCCGGAGTTGTGCGGACGGGGAGCCATCTCATTGAATACAGGTTTTCCATTTTCCAGAAAGAATTCCACAGCAAAGGTGCCTACGTAACGGAAGTGCTGCGAAAGGCTGCTGGCATACTGCACAGCCAGGTCCCTGGATTCCTTTTCCAGATTCGCAGAAGAGAGGCTTCTATGAAGAATGCCATTTCTATGTTCGTTTCGCACAGGAGCATAGCAATGAAAGCTTCCGTCGGAAAATCCTGTGCCTACAATGCTGAATTCAAGAGAAAAATCCACCATACCTTCCAGGATGAACTCAGGAGTTTGTTCCGAGGCCATTGCGATTGAGGGCTCGAAGGCAGCGCCATCGCTTCCCGTGGTCGTGGATGAAAAGTCGGCACGCGGGCCGGTAAATATTGTGCGAAGTTCCTGGTTTAGAGACTCTGCGAATTGATCGAGGGAAATGGTAGTCTTTGCTGCATCCAAATCTTCCTTTTGCAATCTCCACTGTCCTTTTCCATCGTAGCCGCCTTCACAGGTTTTCAGAATGGCGCCCTTACATTTCTGGATCTCTGGATTCGCGCACGCAGATCGCAGATCGGACAGGGAATTGACAGCAAAAAAGGGAGCGGTGGAGATTCCCAGATTTCGAGCCAGGTTCTTTTCTCTCCAGCGGTTTCGGCTAATAAACAGTGGATCCAGGGATGGAAAGGACTCCAGGCCATCCATTACGGAAGGATCCACATTTTCAAATTCAAAAGTCATTACGGCAGACAGAGAAGCCAGCTTTCGCACGGCAGCAGCATCCGAAAAATCTGCCTGGATATGGTGGTCTGCAAGATGAGATGCAGGACAACCTGGTGAGGGATCCAGAACCGCAACTCCGTAGCCCATCCTTCTGGCTTCCTGGGCCATCATTCGCCCCAGTTGTCCGCCTCCCAGGATTCCCAGGGTGGCCGGCGGTAGAACTGGCTTTCGAATAGCAGACATGCAGCCAGAAAAAATGAGCCGGATCAGTCTTCCAGCTTCATTTGATCTACCATTTCCTTCAATGACTGGCGGTAGCTTTCCAGCCTGGAAGCCAGGGTTTCATCCCTGAGACTTAAGATTTGAACGGCAAGAAGACCTGCATTCTTTGCTCCTGAACTACCGATGGCTGTGGTAGCCACAGGAATGCCTGCAGGCATTTGCACAATAGAGAGTAACGAATCCAATCCGCTGAGTGCCTTGCTCTGAACAGGCACCCCGATCACCGGAAGCGTCGTCAATGAAGCAGTCATCCCTGGAAGATGAGCGGCACCTCCGGCGCCTGCGATAATCACCTGGATACCCTTTCCCCTGGCCTGGGATGCATACTCATACATTTTTTCTGGGGTCCGATGAGCGGACACTACCAGAGCTTCGAAGGGAACACCAAATTCTTTGAGAATGTCTCGAGCACCTTTCATGGTATCCCAATCCGAGTTACTGCCCATGATGATTCCTACCATAGGCCGGCTCGATCCACCTTCCCCGCTTTTCTGTTCTTTCATGGATTGAGTCATACGCCTTTCGCCAGTCCTCCATCCACCTGAATCGATTCACCGTTGATGTAGGATGCAGCCGGCGAAAGTAAAAAGGCACCCACTCGGCCGAATTCCGATGGATCCCCGTATCTATGCATGGGAATACCGGCCTGCATTTCTTTTCGCACCTCGTTTTGATTCTTTCCCGTTGCTTCTGCCGTGGATTTTTCGATTTTTTCCAGCCGATCCGTAGATATCAGTCCCGGGGCAATACAGTTCGTCCGAATGCCATCATCGATGAGCTCTCTGGATAGGGTTTTCATTAGTGCATTCACGCCGCTTCGAAATACGTTGGAAAGAATGAGATTATCCACCGGCTCGCGAACCGAAAGGGAAGTAACTATAAGAATGTTCCCTTTGCTACCTCGAAGGGCGGGCAAGGATTCACGGATCATTCGCACAGCACTCATCAAGGTTAACTGATACGCAGCATCGAAATCGGAATCATCAAAGTCTTTAAATTTTCCTGCAGGGGGTCCTCCGGCGTTCACCAGAAAACCATCCATCCGTCCAAAGGTATGCAATCCCTCTTCTATCCATTTCTCTATGCTATCTGCAGACGAAGCATCCAGTACAGCGCCGTGTACCTTACGATCCTGATCTGCGCCCATCTCTTTGAGCGTTTGTAGCAGAGTTTCTTCGTCCCTTCCGCCCAAAAATACGGAGGCGCCGGATTCCTTTAATTCATGAGCTACCGCCCGACCAAGCCCCCTGGTGGAAGCCGCCAGGAAATATACCTTATCATTAACTCCAAGGTCCATGACGAAACCTAAATGGAACCGCTCTGTAGATCAACTCAATTGTGAAATCATAAGGACTTCATAGTTGCCGGAAACCGGCGGAAACTGGCGCTCTGGCTGCAAATAAATGACAATCAATGCCGGAATTTGAAATGATGGAGTAGTGGATCTCAGACCCAACAATTGACTTGATAGCTGGCAGGTCTCAGGACTCCACTCCCCTGGAGCCTGGTTCTGCATTCATTTCAGCCAGGTCCTCCGGGGTCTGGACCGTGGCAGACCATCGCTTTCGAGTTCGGCCATCCGATGTAATCCTTTCTACATCCAGCTGACGAACCCTTTCATGCATCTCCGCAAGAATACCCCTGGTAATCTCTTTCATGATGCTTCCGGCCACTTCTGCTTCCAGCACTTCGCTGATGATCTTACTTACATCGGTGCCGATTCGATTTATGAACCCATCCATAAAGGGAACTCGACTGAGCTCTCCCATCATGCTCTTGGAATGAAGTGAGTCTTTTACCAGGGCATCCAGCTCCTCCTGATGGTTCTGGAAAGCCTTTCGCGCAAGCTCTGCGTAATTCAGTCGGCTCATCACTTCTTCCACACGACCGAGAGATTGCAGAAATACAGCATCTGCGATTGTATCTACAATGATGTCCCGAAAGCGAAATGTGATTTCCCTGGTCAGAGACTGGCTAACATTCTCGGATGCTTTTCCCAGCTTGTAGAATGCGATACCCAGTTTCAGCCCTCTGAGTAACAGGAATGGACGAAGCATTACTATAGGGACAAGACCCACCACTTCATACCAGTTTCTGGTGATGAATTTCCATCGATCCTCTTCTTTCCAGAGCTTGCGCAAGAAGTCGATACCCCAGAGAGTCAGGACGAAAAAGTCAAAACCGATAAGGCCCAGAGAAACCCGGCGATCCAGAAATACATCGTAGGAGCCACGAAGTAACAGAAGAAGGGTATCGATTACCACCAGCGAGAGGAGGAAATAGTCCCATCGTCTGCCTGGTAGAAGCGAAAGTGTCTGACGAATGCTTCTTCGAGCCTGGCTTTCCTGATTGGCTGCACCGGGTGCAGAATCTGTATTCGCACCGGATTCAGCCTGGCTTTCGCTATTCTTGTCCGCCATAGTGTCAATTTCGTGCGATATACCTAGAAGATCCAGTAAAGGAAAACCTGAATGGCAATCAAAATCACAGCCCAGATCCTTAAATCCTTCCATCCTTTCAGAGAAGCCCGGTAATGAAGGGGACCGGGAAGCAGGAAGCAGAGCGTCAGGATGATGAGCATGAAGCCAATGGCCAGAACCCTGGGCCAGTTAATATCAATCATGATGGCCCCCGCTGGGCTGATCAATTTCACTCGAAGCCGGGGATGTGGCTCCAATTACAGACCGCAGGGTAAGCCCCTGGATATGGTCCGGCTCTGGAGGCCGCGAAAAGCGAACAGCAATCATCAGAAACAGTCCACTGAATACAAAGCTTCCAAATGCTACGTAGAGCATATTCCAATCCAGAACCAGTCGAAGCAGAGCAGCCACCAGCAAGCCGGAAAGCAATGCCAGAAAACCCCCGGAGGGAGTGGGTCTTCGACTGAGAATTCCCAGAACCAGGATGGCCAGAATGGGTCCCTGAAAGAGAGCCAGGGACTCTTGAATGAACGTGTAAATACCTCCGAATTTGCCCGTAACCGGAGCAAAGGCCATGCCAAACACCAGACCGGCGAATGTTACAATTCTTCCGAGGCGCAATTCATGACTTTCGCGCTCGCTGGTTTCTGTTTCGCTTTCTGGATGCAGCTTTCTTCTAAATCCATCTTTCCAGACTCCGTAAATGTCCCTGGTAAACATCGTGGAAGCAGAGTTTAGCGTGGAGTCCACTGAAGACTGTAGAGCTGCGATAAATGCAACGAAAAGCAGTCCAGAAAGACCGGGGGGCAGCACATTCTTTATGATCCAGGGCAAGGCCTGATCTTTATCTGCAAGAGGCTCGGCGCTCAGCACAAGAACCAGAAATCCGGGCAGAATTATCAAAAGAGGGATAAAGGTCTTCGCGAAAGCGGCAAACAGCATGGATGCCTGGCTGTCCCATTGAGAACGCGCAGCCAGCGTCCTCTGCAATACCGCCTGATTCGCACACCAGTAGGCCGGCGAAAGCACCATGGCCAGTCCCAGAAGCACTCCCGGCCAGGGAAAATCAGGATGATCCGCAGGTAGAAATACTCTTAGCTTGTCTGGATGTTCGGTCTGCAGTTTTGAAAAAAATGCATCCAGCCCGCCAGCCTGTTCAATCCCAAAGTAGGCAACACCCAGGGAGCCACCAAACATGATTACCAGCTGAATTGTATCCGAATAGGTTACGGCCTTAAGACCTCCGGTGACGGTATAGAAACCCACCACCACGCCTGTTACCAGAATCCCCACCCAGTGAGGCCAGCCCAGGTAAGTATGCAGCATCAACGTTGTGGCCCAGAGAAAAACCCCTACGATAACAAAAGAAAATGCAGTGAAGATTATTGCGCTTAGAAAGCGAGTGCGCTCATCATATCGCTTGCCCAGATACTCTGGAATGGAGTACACGCCCGCGCGCCAGTAATAAGGAAGAAAAAGAAATGCACCCAGCACCATGGCCGGTATGGCTCCAATCCATTCGAAATTCGCCTGGGCCAACCCGATACTATAGGCATTGCCTGCAGAACCAACATAGTCATTGGAGCCGATGTTCGTTCCAATGATAGACATTCCAATGACCCAGAACGGCAGGCTCTTACCGGCCAGAAAGTAATCGGTGCCTGTTTTGACTCCGCTGGAAATGTAGATCCCGAAGGCAATGAGACCTAACAGATAGGCGATAATCAGGGATAAATCCAGCCAGTGTACTTCGGTCATGTACGGAGTGCCTTTTTCATCCTGGCTGAAAGCAGCTTCACGCGATTGGAATACGCTTCCTGACGAATCCCGGGAATGGTAGAAAGATACCTGTATAGCTCCAGCTCAAACTCAAGACATCGGGTAAGATGACCGGTGGCATCCTGCCTGAGAGCTGACCGGGAAATCACCATATGACGAGTGTTTATAGTATCAGGAGCGATTCGATTCACCAGAATTTCAATGATCCCTGGATGAATGGCTCCTCCAACACTGGTTCTTAATTCATATTCCTGACAGCGAGCTACGATTAATGCACAGGCTTCCAGGACTTCTGGATCGTCCGGAGATCTTTCCATACTTCCGGACAGATCCGTGCGCGCTGCAGTAATCTGCTTCAATTCCATTCGTGCAGGGGAAGTGAGTATGGAATCCATATTCTGGAAGGCCGTTACCGTCTCCAGATTGATCCCCTTCTCCAGCTTTTCGTACTGTTCCGGGCTGCAGAGTTCCTTCAATGTCTGAATGAAATTCTTAAGAGCATAGGAAGATTCAATCATTGGAGCTATGATTCCATCCACTCCGATCTGCAACAGATTGCGGATGTCATTTCTGGCTTCGGGTCCGCCTACTTTGACATGGAGTGGAAGCAGCCCGTCTGTGATGCGGCGCAACATGGAAATCTCGGAGAAAGACATATCCTCCACTTCCGTACCGGTCTTGATCGCCACCAGACCATGCATTTCCTTCAATTGATGAAGTGCAGACCTTAGTCTGGATTCTGAATCTTTTTGCTTCGCATCCATAATAACAACCTGAGACCTATTCATTCATATCGGCCAGCCCGAGGTAAACTGAACTCGTGATTATGTCCTTATACTGAAAAGCGCAAACAAAAATGCCTCTACATTCATTTTTTTATGGGCATGTAAAGTGGCGCAAGAATTCTGATCGCATGGCCCTTACCAGTCTGGATAAGAAAAATCAATACGCACTTCTAACCATTAATCGCCCGGAAGCATTGAATGCTCTGAATGAAGATATTCTTTCCGAGATCCATGAGCATGTGGAGAGCCTGAATTCGGACAAGGACATTCGCGGACTGATCATTACCGGCACCGGCGAGAAGGCATTTTGCGCTGGGGCAGACATCGGGCAGATGGCTAGCTTCAATCCGGAGCAGGCAGAGGCATTTGCCCGAAAAGGGCACAAGACCATGAATGCGATTTCAGGGTCTGATCTTATTACCATCGCCGCCATCAACGGATTTGCCCTGGGTGGTGGACTGGAGCTTGCCCTATCCTGCGATATGCGAATTGCCAGTGAAAATGCCAGAATGGGCCTTCCGGAAACGGGCCTTGGCATCATACCTGGATTCGGTGGCACGCAGCGACTATCGCGTCTGGTAGGGCCTGCTCTGGCACTGGAAATCATTCTCACCGGTACCCAGGTTAAATCAGATCGAGCACTGCAGATAGGTCTCGTAAACCAGGTGGTGGAACTGGCAGAATTGCTCCCCACCGCTGAGAAAATGATGGGTATTATCACCGGAAAGAAAGGGCCGGAGGCGCAGAAGATTGCTCGCTGGCTGGTACATAGCGGCCTGGAGCAACCATTGTCTGCGGCTCTGGAAAGAGAGATCAACGAATTCAGCCAGATTTTCTCTCGCAAAGAGCCTGGAATTGGACTGACTGCATTTAAAGAAAAGAAAGAGCCGAACTTTACTGGAGAGTGAACCGGATCTGGCCACAATTAAATCTGGAATGCCGGTATCGCTGTCGAAGATAATCCCATCGACAAAACCCCGGGAAAGCATTCTGGATTCAGGGCCGGCCACTGTTTGGCACAAAATAAAGAAAAAATAGAAACGAATACAGACTGAGCATCAAGTAGAACCCGAAACGAGAAACAGAGACCCGAAAATAGATATAGAGACCTGAAAAATAGAAGAGAATGAAACGTAAAAAGAGACCCGCGAAACATTCGGCTCCTGACAGGGAGGTCAGAGAGAGCGAACTGAGAAGCAACATAGAAAGGACTCGAGGGCAAAAAAATATGGCTTCTCCCCAAACCCTGGCGCATGACCTGGAAAAGATTAAGAAAGAATTACTCTATCGATGAAATACTGAACCTTGTCCCCGGCGCTGTCATTATTCACCGGGACTGGCAGATTTTGTACGCGAATCAAGCGGCGGTAGAACTCTATGGCGCGGCCTCTCCGGAGCAGCTGATTGGTGGCACCGTATCCGATTTTACGGATGGGCAGATACCAGGTGTCATAGAAAAGACCATCCCCACATTGCCATTCGGTCAGATCTTCTCTTTGAATTTTCGCTTAAATCGCAAAAACGGCACCAGTGTTGCGGTAGAATCCCATAACTCCGCTTTTCCCACCGAGGAAGGCCCGGCTGTTATGGCAATCATGAAGGCCCGCAACCGCGGTCAGACAGATCGATCTCTTTCCCTGGTTACAGAAATCGCTTCGCGCACAGGTAGTTCCTATTTCGCAGAACTAACCAGATCCCTATGCAGGCATCTGGGGGTCACAGGTGCAATGCTCGGTAGCCTGCCGCAGGTGGAGGATCTGTCGACACTGGAGTCCTTTCGCGCAGTGTCCTTTTTCCATGCCGGTGAACCAGGGGAAGGTACGGACATACCTCTAGAAGGAACCGTGGCACATCTGGTTATCCGGGACGGTTATTGCCTCATCGCAGACGCTACTCAGCAGCCCGGTCAGCATCCCTGCCTGGAGAAAAACGGTTTTCGATCGGCCGCGGGGGTTCTGCTTCGAGATACATCAGGAAAGGCAAACGGAATACTGGTTGTATATTCCACCGATCCCCTGGATGATCCGGAATTTATATTCTCCATCTTAAAGTTAATCTCTGTACGGGCCGCGGCAGAACTGGAAAGGCAGCAGGCCAGACAGCATCTGGAGGATAGCGAAAGAAACTCCAGACTGCTCCGCGAAAAAGCCGCTGATGGAATATTTGTCCTGGATGCCCGGGGACATGTAATGGAATTGAATCCGGCTGCACTCAAAATGCTGGGCCAGAGTGAATCGGCTGTTCTGGACCAACCAATCCAGAGCTTTGTGCAGGACTCCGAATTTCTTTCCGAAAGTGGTGACATTTCCTTGCAGAGAGTTCGATTTCGCAGCATCGATCAGCCCAGAACATGCGAAGTTTCCTCTGTGCGAATGCCTGATGGGCGTATTCAGTTAATCGCCCGGGACATTTCCGATCGTCTGCTTACAGAAGCGAAGTACGGAGCGATCTTTGAAGGCGCCAACGATGCAATCTTTCTGGCCGAGCTACGTTCCGGCTCTGTTCTGGAAGCCAATCAGCAATGCGAAGAGATACTTGGATTACCCAGGGAGCAATTCCTGGGCAGGCCATATACAAACATTTTTGCAGAAAGCGAGCAGAAGAGAGTTAAAAGACTCTTTGATTATTTCCTGCTTCAGCGTGGATACAGGAGCGGAAGGCTCCGAATGAACTTCCATAGACGTAATGGCACCGTACTGCCGGTAGAGATCTCTACCAGGCTTGTAGAAGATGCGGATCAGTCCATGGTAGTGGGCGTTGTGCGAGACATTACAGATGCTGTGCGAGCAGACAGCGAAAGAAAGTCTCATTTAACTACTCTTTCATTGCTCGAAGAAGCTGTAATCGAGCTGGATGAAGGATTTAATGTAATCAATGCCAATGAGCCTTTCAGGAAATTCTTTGGTCAACTTCCTGAAGACAATGCGAAGCTCTCCCTCCCTTCACTGATCCATAAGGATTTTCGGGAGATGCTGGCTTCCAGTCTTTCTTCCTTGCTAAAGGGCAGAAGCAGAGTCAGACTCAGATTCCCTGTACTCTCAGCGGAAACCGGGATGAGCTGGTTCGAAGGCAAATTTATCGCCTACAAAGAGCGGGATAGAACAGCCATTCGAGGACTGATTCGCGATACAACCCTGGATTACATTTCAGAAAAACAGAGGCACTTTGCCGCCTACCACGATAACCTTACCGGCCTGGCCAATCGCACTCGCATGGAAGAAGACGTGCAGAAAGCTTTGCTACAGGCTGAGTCTGAAGGTCATAGCGTTGCTGTGGGTCTCATTGACCTGGATCACTTCTTCAACATCAACGAGATCCTGGGTCACAAAATGGGAGACAGGGTGCTCGCTCTATTCGCAGAAAAGTTAAGGGCCATCCCGGAGCTGAAGAACGGCCTTTATCGCTGGGGCGGAGACCAGTTTGTTTTTCTTATGGATCGGGTCCGGGATCCAGAGAAGGTTCGAGGTCTGGCCACTCTGTTGATGGAGTTGATTCGACTGCCCATGGAAGTGGAGACGGAAAAGGTGCACGTTACCTGCAGCGCCGGCGTAGCACTGTTTCCTCAGGATGGCGGGAATCTGGACGAAATCATAGGGCAGGCAGACCGGGCGCTAAACTATGCGAAGAAACAGGGTCGCTTCAACTACAAGTTTGCCAGCGACCTACCCAGGAAGGCATTTTATCAGCATCAACTTTCCATTCGAAACCATCTGGTAGAGGCCATTGAGAATCGACTTATCGAACCATTCTTTCAGCCGATTGTAGAATCCGGAACCCATCGAATTGTGGGCATGGAAGCTCTGGCGCGATGGCCAAACACCAATGGTCTGGGAAAAGTTGGACCGGATTCCTTTATACCTCTGGCAGAAAGCATGGGACTGATCTCTGATCTCGGGCGAACTGTGCTGGAAAAGGCCCTGGGTTATCACTCCGATTTAAAAGCGAAAGGCTTCAACCTGGAGCTTTCGGTAAATATCTCCAGACGTCAGCTTTTTAGCCGGGACCTGGCCAGTACGCTTCTCAAGATGGTGGAACAGGCCGGTTTAACTACTTCCGAAATCGTGCTGGAGATCACAGAATCTATAGCCATGCTGGAAGTAGAGAATGCCACGGCTCATTTGCTGGATCTACATCAGGCCGGTTTTCGCCTGGCCATAGATGATTTTGGCACGGGATACTCCACTCTGGCGCAGCTACATGAAATGCCAGTGGACGAAATTAAAATCGATCGGGCCTTCGTTCAGCGCATTCATACTGGAGAAGGCTATCGCATACTTCAGGCCATTACCGGTATGGCATCCGCTCTGGGGCTTACGATGGTGGCGGAGGGAGTGGAAGACCCGCAGTCTCTGGATAAACTGGAGGGCCTGGGTGTTCATTCCATTCAGGGATTCTATTTCAGCCCACCTCTGGAAGCCGGAGAATTCAGTCGATTGATGGAAAATCAGAAGAAATAATCCCATAACGCCACTCAGATATCTGACATCCTGCTTTAACATTTGACAGAAGGGGATAATGTTTCAGTCATTACTGAAACTTTCGAAACCTCAGATTCTGGAGCGATCCCAATGATTCGAAGACTATCCATCCTGTTTTTTGCTATTTCCTGTGCTGGTCTGATTTCTCTTTCCAGCCAGAATCTACAGGCAGAGCCCACTGCCCGCGAAGTGGTAAATCAGATGGATCAAAAAACCCGGGGAAATACGTCTCAGGGACTGATGGAACTACAAATCGACCGGGACCGTGTGCATCGAAGTCTCTTGATGCAGATATGGGATGAATCCAGCACAGACCGTGGCTTTATTAGAGTACTGAAACCAGAGCGCGATCGCGGAACGGCATTCTTGAAAGTTAAGAACAATATGTGGCAATACGTTCCCAGCATTAACAAAGAGATCAAGATTGAGGGTTCCTTGCTGCAGGATAGCTGGATGGGTTCGGATTTTACGAACGATGATCTACTCCGAGCCACAAGTGTCGTGGATGACTACACACATAAATTTCTGTCCACTTCCGGAGAGGAATATACGATTGAAATGATTCCCAAACCCAGCGCCGCCGTCGTCTGGTCTCGCATTGTACTGAAGGTGCGAAAGTCGGACTATCTGCCTGTGGAACAACAATTCTTCGACCACAAAGGCCGACTGAAAAAGAAGATGCTCTACGACAAGATTCAGCCCATGGGCGGAAGAACCATTCCTACTCGTTATCAAATGATTTCTCTGGAGAACGGGAGAGAAGTATCTCGGACAACCTTGATATTCCATCAGCTACAGTTCAATACGGGAATACCCGCCCACGTATTCAGTAAATCCAATCTGCGAAAGTAGGAGTCCTCAGTGGGAACCTTCCGTCTGGCATCCAGAAATCTGTTTCGCAATAAGCGAAGAACCTACATTACCATGGTTTCCATAGCTCTGTCGGTAGCTCTAACTTCATTCCTGCGATTTCTCACGTTTGGAACGCATCAAGAAAACATCGATCAGGTAGTAGCCCTGACCACCGGCTATCTTCAGGTGGCCGCCTACGGGTGGGTGGAAAGTCGACGCCGATTGGATCGTGCTGTGGACTATACCGAGGACCTGGAAAAGAAACTGAATCATCCGGACATCCAGGCAATCAGTCCACGAATCGCTTCCGGCGGCCTGGTGGCAAAGGATGAACACAGCGCTTTCGTTCAGGTGCAGGGAGGCGATCCAGAAAAAGAAAAGCAGGTTACGAATCTATACACAAAAGTCATTAAAGGGCAGTATCTCCAGGAGGGCTTTGAACCCCGGGAAAATGAAGAAGGGGTTCTGGTCTATCAGGCAATCATTGGCAAGAGACTGGCGGATAACCTGGAAGCGGATGTTGGTTCCATTCTTTCCATTGTGGGATCCAGATTCGACGGCTCCACAGGGGCTGCCCTGGTAAGGGTTCAGGGGATCATTAAAACCGGAAACCCGGAACTGGATGGAAATCTGCTCTGGACCGATCTGAAAACTGCAAGAGAACTCTTTGCGCCGGGAAACCCGGAAAGAGGCATTGTTCGATACACATCTATCGTGCTGGGGGCGAAAAATCCTCTGGTGGCCGAAAACATTTACGATGATTTGCGTGAAAGATTTCCTGTACCCGAAACCGATCTTCCTCCGGAGTACGCGAAAACCTATGACCCGGTAGTCCTTTTCTGGGATGATCTAAATCAAGATCTGGTTCAATATCTACTGCTGGATCAAATAGGAAATGAAATCACCCTGGCGTTTTTGATTCTGATCATGGCCTCCGGCGTTATGACAACTGTGGAGATGTCCCTGCATGAAAGGAAACGCGAATTCGGCATACTCATGGCTATTGGGACCAGGGGAAGTCATCTGATCAAAGTCGTAATGCTGGAAGTATTCCTTCTATTAATCTGGGGCACCATTCCGGGTCTTATCATTGGAATGGGTTCCGGTTATTATCTGCAGGTAAATCCTGTAATCCTGGGCGGCGAGCTGGGGGAAGCAATTCAGGAGATGGGAAGTGTTGTAACCATTCGTGCCATCGTTAGCTTTCAGGAAACATACATTGCACTACTCACATTGCTCCTTCCATCGCTGGCGCTTTCCTTTCTGGCAATTCGTAAGATTCCCAGGCTAAATCCGGTGGAGGTCATTGGAACCCTATGAATCTTCTGGATCGCTTGAGTTTTCTTCTGGTATTCGCCTGGCGAAGCGCACTTCGACACAGACGACGGTCATTACTGGTGGTCAGTACAGCTACAGTGGGCATGACCGGTGTACTTTTCAGTATGGGCTTTTCGAATGGAATGGTAGATTCCATGATACGTGGCGGAGTGGAATCTGGAATGGGACATGTACAGATTCGCCCGGCAGGTTTCGAACAGGAGCGAAAGATTGATCGCCGATTGCCGAATGCCGCGTCGATTCTTAACAAAGTGCAGCACCTGGATTATCCGGAGTCCCTGGGCTCTGTTTTTATGGCACCCAGATTTGAAAGAGAAGGCCTGTTGCGCATCGGGTCCTATCAGGAAGGAGTAATCATCACTGGCGTAGACCCGGCCACGGAAAGGAACGTGAGCTCTTTCGATGAATGGCTCGTAGAAGGTAAATATCTGAGCCCGGAACTACAATCCGATTCCACCGGCATCATACCCTGTCTGATTGGCCGGGTGAATGCGAATCGCATGGAGCTGGAACTGGGGGACTATGTTATACTTACACTGGGAAATGAGAAATCCGAATCGGTTTCTGTAAGGGCGGAGATCACAGGAATATTTGAATCGCCCATGACCGGCGTGGACCGTCATACGGTTCTGGTGCACAGAAGCGCGCTGAGTAATCTATTCAAGGAAGACTCCAGTCAGATCAGTAACATCACATTTTTGACTTCGGATCTTTCGCATTCATCACCGCTGGATCGCTTCCTGGAAAGATCTCTGGTGGAACACTCCAACGAAGGCTCAGCCACTCACGAAGAGGGAGTTCAAGAGGAAGACAGAAGGCCACCGGACCAGGCTAGAGGCCAGCCGGGCCAGGGAGACAGCGACAATCAGAATGTCGTTTCAAAAAAAGGATTTGAGATTCTGGCTTTTTTCCAGCTGCAGCCCCAGATAGAAACCATGCTGAACTATATCGATGATATAAAAGGAATCATCTACGGAGTACTGATGTCCGGCTTCGCACTTACACTCCTGAATTCGGTACTCATGAGCGTGTTTGAACGAACTCGGGAAATCGGCATTCAAATGGCCATTGGAACCAGAAAATCCTTCATCGTAGCTTCGATAATAATGGAATCTGTACTTCTGGCTCTGGCAGGGTCCATTACCGGACTTCTGGTGGGTGGTGGACTGGTGGCATTACTTGCAGTCACCGGTATCCCCCTGGGTAGCTTCGCAGGCGGTATAGAAATGATGGGTTCCATGGGTACGGTGGTTTATCCGCGAATCTCCAGCGAAGATATTTCTCTTGGATTCTATGTGGCGGTGGGTATGAGCGTTTTGGCTTCGATTTATCCTGCATTCAAGGCCACTTCCATTCAACCTGTGGAAGCTATCGGTGGTAGACATTGATTCAGGATTAAAATGGGGCAGCACACGAAATAGGGAAACACAATGAACGCAGTAAGTACCAGCTATATTGAAGTCCAGAATCTCAGCAGAGACTATGCACAGGGGGAAACCATTGTGCATGCTCTCTCAGGAATCAACCTGGGATTCAACCGCGGAGAATTTGGAGCTTTAGTAGGTCCATCCGGCTCAGGCAAGAGTACTCTCCTGAACTGTATGGGAGCCCTGGATAAACCCAGCCAGGGAACCGTTCTCATCGATGGCAAAGATGTAACCGCCCTTACCGGAAACAAGCTCAGCGACTTTCGGCTGCAGAATATTGGATTTGTTTTTCAGGCCTACAATCTGGTACCTGTGCTGACTGCTTATGAAAATGTAGAGTACATTCTTTTGCTTCAGGGGGTGGATGCACAGAGGCGCAGGGAAAGAATTCTGAAGCTTGCGGATCGCATGGATATGCAGGATTTGATGCATCGGTTTCCGGATCAACTTTCCGGAGGTCAGCAGCAGAGAGTGGCTGTGGCCCGTGCGCTTATTGGAGAACCGGAGGTGGTTCTGGCCGATGAGCCTACGGCCAACCTGGATACCCATAACGCTGAGAAGCTCATCGAACTGATGCTACAAATGTGCGAAGAGACCAGTACCACCTTCCTGTTTAGCACACATGATGAAAGAGTTATCAAGAGTGCCCGAAGGCTCATTCACCTCAGGGATGGCCAGATCGAACAGGACGAAAAGAGATCCTGAGCTTAGATTCCCCCGGGTCAATTCTGACCTTTCGCAGCAGCCGGTATTCTTATGCAATTTCAACCCTTGAAAGTGAAGAAATCCGCCTCGATCAGGATACAAACCGGGCCCCTGTCTGCTTATAAGTCTGCGTATATCTCTGCTTATATGTCCGCTCATAACACTTTGCAAGGTTTACTTCGCAGAAGAGCATCGGGATCGCTTTCTTCTCTGTTCAGGGCCAGGGCTGCCATTTCTGTTTCATTAATTGTTTTCCTGCTTCTTCCCTGCATTGGCCCTGGCGCCGAAACGAATCCAACTGATGCGAAGTCCTCAGATTCCAACCGGACTTCGACAATAGAGGATTCGCCCATCAGTCCTTCTGCGTCTGATGATTCGCCTCAGGATTCACCTCAGGAAGCCCCCGAACTTTCTTCAGAGACCGGGGAGGAGGAGCAGAATGACCCCCCTTCCGTGGAGGGCAGTCCCCGAGAAGGAGAAACCTCGGACTATTCCGATTTTGATTTAAGCGAATTCGATAAACCCTATCATCTGGGTGGATTCTTCCGACAGGGCATCCAGGGCCTTAAACCATTCTACCCGCTTGACAAGAAATACACGGACCTTACCTCAGAGAGCCGCCTGAGGCTCAAAGCAGAATATAGCGATGGACCTCTGCAGGCAGAAATCAGTGGAAATGGAGATTTTGTATTTACCAATCACCCTCAATCTCCGGCTTTCGCACCGCTTCATGCATCTTCCGTGCGCAACCGGCTTCTATCCATGGAAACAATTCAGAACCATGGAGACTATCTGGTAAGGGGAGATATTCATCGATTAAACGCGGCCTACAAAGGAACCGACTTCCATATTACTTTCGGGCGACAGGCCATATCCTGGGGCGAAGGAAGATTGTTAAACCCCATGGACCTGATCACTCCCGTGGGGCCTCTCATTCAAGATCTGGAGGACGTTCCCGGAGCTGATGCGATCAATACCAGTTACTTCTTCAATTCTTACGACTCCATTCAGCTGGTAATCGCTCCCTATACCAGATCCGACGAAAGAGATCTGGGGCGACTTAGATCTCAGGATGCCACCTCCATTTTGCGATACAAAGGCACTTTCGGAAATCTGGACATGGTTTTTCTGGGAGGAAGACAACACAGAAGCTATGTCTGGGGAACAGAATTGAACCTGACAATCTGGGATGCAGGATTTCGCTTCGCATATCTGGGCAGACAGGAAGATGAAAAGTTTCATAAAGACTACCTGGCTCAAGAAGATACCCATCAATTCGTGCTGGGAGCAAGTTATGCATTCTGGGGCGAGCTCAGAACCAATCTGGAGTTTTTCTATAACTCCAGGCCTTACGGCGAAGACCCCTATATTCCGGAGCAGCAGCAAAAGGAACTGGAAGTAGCTTCAAAGCAGAGCGATCCATCGTTGAACGATGAGAGCTTCTTTCGCACACGTGGACGAATTCTGACCAGGAATCCCTATCTGGTCCAGGCTTCGGTGGGCTACAATCTGACGGAATTGATAACCGGTGATCTGTTTGCGATCTGGGATCCGGAAGGAGGCAGTGTGCTGTACGGCCCACAGTTTTCTTTCAATGCCAGCAACGAAATCATCATCGTCGCAGGCGCCAGATTATACAGTCTGGGATCGCACCCGGAGGAAGCGGAGTTTCAGGGGGCCCCGCCGCAGGCTTTTGTCTATATGCGATGGCATTTCTAACGAGGATTTCCTTGAGCCAGAAGGAACAAGAATTCGCCGAATCAAAGCACCGGTCCCGATCCAGGACATCGGGCACAGCCCCGAGATCCGATGCGCGAAAAGAGGGCACCGTCTCCAGAGTAAAGTATCTAGAACGCATGGCAGCATTCTTTGAACGCGGGGGATTTCCCAGGATGGCCGGTCGCATATTTGGTCTTTTGCTTACAGAGCCGGATGAGCTGGTTTCTACATCCGCTATTTTGAAAAGGTTACATGCTTCCAGGGGATCGGTATCTACCATGACCAGGATTTTGATAGAGCATGGAATGATCGAGAAGACGGCCCGGCAGGGGCGTAGAGAAGACCACTTTCGCGTAAAAGCCGATGCCCTCCCTTCTCTGTTTGCGAAGCGACTGGAGATTGTCCAGGATTTCAAAGCGATAATGGCCGATGCAATGAGGCTAACCGAATGCGAATCCAGAAACGGACGAATGGTCAAGGAGCTTACAGAATTCTACGAATGGTTCGAGAAAAGACTTCCGGAACTAGAAAAGGAATGGGAACTGGAAAAAGCAAAAAGGAATAGTTGAACATCTTCGCAGGAGCTAACCGAGGTCTATTCCTAGGATCCGGCCATTTCCATTTGCACCCGGGCCGATGCGTGTTCCAGAATCAAGACTGCGATATCATCTTCAGGCTCGGTCTGCCAGCCATGTACAAAGTCCATCAATGCGTCGGACAGATCCTCGGAAGCAAGTCTGGAATTCTTTTCCAGGAAATCCAGAATTCGCTGCTCACCCATGAATTCTCCCTCTGCATTGCGAAGCTCCGTGATTCCGTCGGTGAACAAGAATAATCGGTCTCCAGGCTGGAATGGATATTCCAGAGGCTGCAGTCTTAGATCCCGCAGCCAGCCCATCACCCGTCCCCGAGGAAACAGCGTTTCAAGTGTTCCATCTCTGCGCAATAGCGCTGCAGGCAGATGACCCGCCCGGGCCAGGTGCAATCGATTCTGCGATAGATCAACGTAAGCACATAAACCTGTCACCAGCTGAGTACTACCTGCATCCAGCAAGATGCGGTTCACACCTTGCAAAACAGATTCCGGGGTCGTCCAGTGGTCCCTTTGCAGAAGGAATGCCACCCGGATCATCGCAGCACCGAGAGCGGCTGCGATTCCATGTCCCGTAACATCGGCCAGAAAGGCCACTGCTCCATTTTCTACCAGCTGTACATCGTAATAGTCCCCGCCCAGATCGCCCCGGGGAAGATAACGAACCGTTGTGCCAAGCTTCTCCAGATTGGGCAGCCTGGAAGGAAGCAGCTCCATGTGAATCTTTCGCGCAATCTGAAGCTCCTGCCGGTAACTGAGCAATTCTGATTTTTCCCGGGATGAGAATCGAAGATCCACCAGGGTCCGCACTCTAGCCAGAAGTTCCACGGGATCCACCGGCTTTTCCAGATAGTCGTTGGCACCGGCAGCGAATCCCTCCACCATCCGATCGTTATCGCCATGGGCCGTAAGAATCAGGACAGGTAAATCGATAGAAGAATAGCTTTCCCGAATCCACAGACAGAGGTCGATTCCGGACATCCCTCCGAGCATCAAATCCAGTATGGCCAGATCCGCTTTGCCGCTGGTTTGAAAATAATGGATAGCATCTCTGGCCTTCTTGAATGACACAATTTCGAATCCCGCAGGTTCCAGGATTCCGCGCAACACAGCGGCGTTAATCCTTTCATCATCCACCACTACAACGGTAGGCCTCTTATCTTCCTTCTGGAAGGCCGATGCGCTGTATCGGGTCACCTCTTCCAGAAGCTGAAATTGTTTGAGTGCACGACCGGTTTCCGGATTTTCCAGAGCAGGCACATTAGTTTGATTCACAAAATCATAGAGCGGTAGCCGAATGCGAAACTCTGATCCTCGACCTGGCCTGCTCTCAAGTGTAAGAGCTCCATCGTGTAGTTCCACAAGTCTACGAACAATATAGAGCCCCAGCCCGGTTCCGCCATAACTTCGGGCAATGGCCGCATTTGCTTGATTGAATGGTTTGAATATATCTTCCAGTTTGTCCGGTGGAATTCCGATGCCCGTATCGACCACGGTAATATCAATCCCTCCATCAATTACAATAGCACTTACCCGGATTGTCCCCTCTCGTGTGAATTTGATGGCGTTGCTTAACAGATTGATTAGAATTTGCTGAAGTCGCAATTCATCTGCATATAGAGGTTCAACATCCTCCGGTACTTCGTTAATGACCTCCACTGATTGATTTACCTGACTGCGAAGTGAGGCGATGCAGTATTCCACAACCGGATGAAGCCTTACTGCAGTTCGATTGATCTTTAACTGCCCTTCTTTAAGCCTGCTGTGATCCACAAAATCATCTACAAGTCTGGTAAGTCGAACTGCACTTTCTCGAATCAATTCCAGGGAATGTCTCAACGAAGGACTGATACTTTCTCCTCCGGATTGATTCTCCAGGAGTAAGATTCTAGAAATTCCCAGGATTCCATGAACCGGTGTGCGAATCTCATGGGAAGCGGCGGCCACGAAGGTATCTCTCATTCGGGCCGCTTCCTCCAGCTCTACTCTGGCAGCTTCAAGACGCTGATTGAGATCTTCAGCGGTACGTAGAGATACAAGAAAGCGGTTGCCCATAATCGTCACGAGCAAGCTTGCATAACCGAAAAAGCCCCAGCGAAACGTAGGCTCCATGGACACCAGGTTATATATGCTATTGATCAAATCGAAGACTGCGGCGGAAAGCAGCAACACCAGGGCCCCCAGGAACTTTCCAGCATCCCGATCCCCTCTACGAACGCAAATGATATGATACACCGGTAACCATATCATCAAAGGAATTTGAAGCAGTCTCCAGGACTCCACCAGAAAAGAAACCAGCGAGAATGGTACAATCAGAGCAAGAACTGCAAACAGAAAATTTATACCACCTACCACCCAGCCCCAGTTAGGAATTCTGTACCGATGCCTCAGGTAGGTAATCAGAAATAGCATCAAAACACCGGGCAACAGAAAGATGGAGGCGTTCTCCCATCTGGTCAGGTATTCCGTATCGGCTATCAGGTCGTAGGCAATCCTTGTGCGAAAGAAGTAGAATCCGAATGTACCCAGCGTAAATAGAAAAAAGAAAAGGCCATACAACTCTCGTCTGCGACGGGCAAAAATGAACAGGAAATAGATTCCAAACGCAAGATACAGCGATACCAGCACCAGGTTAAAGGTATCAGTGCTACTGGAAAGAGCATCGGCAGATTCTCCCAGAAAATAGCCTCGATCGTAGAATAGGCCTGGCACAGGGCTGGAATCTCCGTCCGGAGGGGAATGTCCCAGGAGACGCACAGTTAGCAGGTTTTCGCCCTGGAGCAGATAATCTCTGCGAACTGGAATAGTTAAGGAAAGTTCCGTTCGCCGCCTCTGAATCTCTCCTCCCTGTATGTGGACTTCCCGGGCGATTTCATGACCGTTTACGTAGATTACATAATTTTCGCCCAGCCCTGGAAAAAAAAGAGCCGGCGAAACCAGTTGATGCAATTCATCGGGAGAAAGTCGAAATGGAATAAAAAAAGTAAAGTCTACAAGCTCCCCTGGCTCATCCGCCGGGAAATAAGAAAGAGGTGCGATGGGAAAAGCGGAAAAGATTCGGCCATGGAAGTTCGCTGCTAGATTGCGGAGATTGGCGTCTGCAAAGCCGGGCTGAACGTATACAGGACTGGAATGCAGATCAATTCGATGATTATCAACTGCTGGCCGACAGTAAGATGTGCTGAGGAGCACCGATAGGACAAATATGAGCGCCCTCGGGGCCCTGGACATGGATCAATCTCCTGCCTGTCCTTCCAGGGCGGTGGCCTCTTCAATTTTTGCGCGAATCATATCGGAAATCTGGTCAACGCCTAGATCCTTGTAGGCCTCCGGACTGATGGGATCATGAACGGTAACCCGGATATGGCCGCGATTCAATCTCTGTAGTCGTTTACCTCTCTGCGGAGGCATGATCTCATGAGCTCCCCAGATCGTAACTGGCTGAAGAGTTACATTTGCCTTTTTCGCAAGGATAAATCCGCCTTTTTTGAATTTCAGCAGTTTACCCTCTGGAGTACCTCGTGTACCTTCAGGGAAAATAATAACGCTTTTACCCTGGCGAATCTGATCCGCTGCATTGAACATGGACTGTAGAGCTTTCTTTCGATCGTCGCGCTCTACGGGAATGTATCCCCCGGCTTTCATAGCCCAGCCTACAATCGGAATCTTGAACAAGGAAGCTTTGGCCATCCATCGGAATTGAACAGCAACATCCAGGATGTGATAAAAAACTCCAATGTCGAACATACTCTGGTGGTTGCTCAGGAAGATTACCGGTCCATCTCTGTAGATCTTTTCCTTATCAAACACTGTTACTCGAGAAAAGGAGAGCTTTAGCAGGGTGCGTCCCCACATGGTGGCAAACCAGTGAATGATATGAGATGCGCGAAACAGAACAAAGGGCATTACCAGAATGCCATAGAAGAGGGTTACCAGGACAACTCCCACCCAGACGAAAAGTGAAAAGAAGAGCCCGCCTTTTTTAACTCTAGCCACGCCATACGGTGGGTAGGCACATCGGCACTGTCAAGCTCAATGTCCCCATTGACATGTAATGCATAAAGCTTTCGTACAGAATTAATGGTTCCAGATTACCTTCAATGCACCCGTAGGACAGTTCTCCACGCAGATTCCGCAACCGGTGCAATCCAATATCTCAGGTAACCCGCTTGCATCATGCCGGATAGCACCTTCCACAGGGCATTGCTCCAGGCATTCCTTGCATTTCTTCTGTCCTTTTTTACGATGAGTGTTCAGACAGGCATCTTCGTTCAGTTCAGCAATTCCAAATCCGGGAAGCACACCATCCTCCAGAGGTAAAAGAGCTTCCTCCTCGCAGGACTCGATGCAGGGATAGTCCTCGCAAAGATGACAGGCAATATGATTCGGATCCAGCACCGGGCCATAAATATGCGGTAGATTGAATATCGCTCCATGGGGGCAGGCCACTATGCAATCGCCGCAGGAGGTGCAGGCACTGCGAAAGGCTTCCGGATTCGGGAGGGCTCCCGGAGGTCTGGGCAGTCCTCTGTTCTTCTGGAAAGCCTGAGGTTCCTCGGGAGCACTTTTCTCCGCGGAAATGCCGAATCCCCAGGCAGGACTGAGAAGGTTGGACATAGCCTGCAAATTTTTATCCAGCCATTGACCTGGAGGCGTACGATAGGCCTTGCGCGTCAGATCCTTCATTCCCCGACTGAAAAAGTCCTTTCGGTCCATACTCTGATGACGATGAATATATCAATCGTGCAGGCAATTCAAAAACAGGCCCCCATGAATTCCCAGGAGCGTTGCGACGCCTGCTCCGGAGATCATTTCAAATTTCTGTTCTCCAAGGCATCGGCTGCAGGGAAAGAATTTGGAATCTATGAATGCAAATCCTGCGGCGTCGTTCAGACACTTCCCAGGCCCACCGATGCAGAACTGGAGGAGTGCTACGGATCCCATTATTTTGAGAACCGAACGGATCGCGGGTACGATAATTACTTCTCGGAAGCAATGCGAAAGCAGCTGGAGAAGGTATGGTCATTGAATCTGGATGATGTGGGCTTTTTTGAATTCGAACGAAGTCTGGACCGACAGAAGATGCGAGCACTGGATGTAGGCTGTGCTGCTGGCTATTTCGTAGATTACATGCGCAACCGGGGCTGGCAGGCAGAAGGAATAGAACTCAGTGAGGCCGCCGCCAGGGCAGGAATGGAACAACTGGGACTTACGATTCATATTCAGGATTTTCTACGCTTCCAGCCATCCGAGCCCTATGATCTGATAACACTCTGGGCATCGATTGAACATTTACGAAGTCCTTCCGAAGCGCTGCGTAAGATCAGTGCCATGCTTCGCCCGGGTGGCCGATTGATTCTATCTACCTGTCGCTGGGGGATTCTGTCTAGATTCCAGGGGCCTTCCTGGAGATTTCTAAATGTACCGGAGCATCTGTTCTATTTTTCCCTTTCTACTCTGGAAAAGCTGGCCGCTCGATACGGACTAAAATCTGACGGTTACATAACCTACGGCTCTGGCTTCACATCCTATCCAGGAATGGGCCCGCTTTACAGGATGGCCAAAGCCCTGGCGGATCGAACCGTTAAGTCTATGAACCAGGGAGACATGATGGTTTATGCTTTCGAAAAAACCAATTTGCATAACCTCTAGTTCTACCAGTGAAAAAAGCTTTCTTCCCAGATTCTAACAGGGAAGCTGGAGAAGAATGGAAACCTACAAAGAGCTACTGGAAGGAAACCTGCGATGGCTGGGTGATGTAAAGAAGGCAGATCCATCCTTTTTTGAGAAACTGGCAGAGGGCCAGAGCCCTAGATTTCTCTGGATTGGTTGCTCGGACAGTAGAGTGCCGGCCACAGAGATCACCGGTTCCATGCCAGGTTCCATCTTCGTTCATCGAAACATTGCCAATCTGGTAATCCATTCCGATGTGAATCTACTGAGCGTGATATATTATGCCGTGGAGTATCTCAAGGTTCGCCACATCATAGTGTGCGGTCATTCATCCTGTGGTGGTATTCAGGCTGCCATGTCCGAAGAGAGCTTTGGATTTCTGGATAACTGGCTGAACCACATCAAGGATGTGTATCGTTATCATGAAGATGAGTTGAGCAAGATACCGGATCCAGTACAGAGAAGCGATGCCATGGCCATGGTAAATGTTCGTCAGCAAGTATACAATCTTTCCAAGGTTTCCTTTATTCGGCAGAAGTGGGAAACCGGCGAATTCCCTGCTCTACATGGCTGGTTTTATCAAATTCGCGACGGAATGCTAAAGGATTTAAACGTTACTGTAAACTCCGTCCATAAAAGCGAAGAGCTATCCCTGATCGAGTGATTCTTCAAGGCACCATCGTAAACACCCTGGCAGTGCTTCTGGGGGCTTCCCTGGGCGCACTGCTTGCCAAGCGTCTACCGGAACGAATCAGCGCTACTCTGTTTGTTGGGATTGGCCTGTTTACTTTTTTTCTGGGCATCAAACTCTCCCTGGAAACGGAAAATCCTTTGATTGCTCTTCTATCCCTGTTGCTGGGTGGCGCTCTCGGGTCTGCGCTTGCGCTGGATGAAAGGTTACGAGGTTTTATTGGCAAGCTCTCATGGACCTCGGCCGGGAATGCCAGTGAGACTCTGGAAGCCGTTTTCGAAGACAACTCCAGGGAAGCAGATGCGAAAGTTAAGGAAAACCAGGCTGCCCGGAGCAGTGACTACCAGGCAGACAGACCTGATTCGCAGAGTCGGCATCCCATGCATGGAGTATTGAATGCTTTCTTGCTTTTTTGTGTTGGCAGCATGACGGTTCTGGGCTGTCTGCAAGAGGGCATGGGACGGGGCTCCGAACTATTGCTGGCGAAAGCGGTGCTGGATGGTATTTCTTCGCTGGCTCTGGCCTCTGCTTTTGGTGGAATCATTGCCCTGGTGGCCATTCCACTGTTTCTGTTTCAAAGCTCCTTGACTCTGGCTGCCGTCTATATTGCTCCCTATCTGGACGAGAGTTCCCTGGCCAATTTGAACGGTGTTGGCGGATTACTGCTGCTGGGTCTCTCTCTGGAGATACTGGAGCTTAAAAGCATTCGAGTGCTCAATCTTCTGCCGGCCCTGATTCTGGCTCCTGTTCTCACCATCCTGCAGACTTTCGCTTTGGGCTTTCTATAACATCCGCTGCCGGACCGCGAGATGGACAGAAATGAATCCAGAATCTCAGAATCCGATTGTGATCGAATCAAGGATGAATCGGTGAGCTTCAATGCGATTGTATCAGGACGAATTACTGATTGACATCGCACCGGTCGGCTGCTGGATGCCGCCGATATGACCATTGCATTGATTATTCCCGGACTGATCTTTCTTCTGGCAGGTGCGGAAGCCCTGGTAAGAGGGGCATCCGGCATTGCACGACGTTTCAACGTTTCTGAACTGGTCATCGGCCTGACCATTGTAGCTTTTGGAACCAGTTCCCCGGAGCTCATAGTAAACATTGTTTCTGCTCTGGAAGGACGTACGGCCCTGGCTGCCGGAAATATCCTGGGATCCAACATATTCAACCTTTTGCTTATTCTGGGCATGGCCGCAATGATTCATCCGCTACAGGTGCATGCGAATACCGTTATGAAGGAGTTGCCTTTCGCATTGCTGGCCGGCCTGATGATTCTGGCAGCCTCCCTGAACCTTTCAGATGGGTCCTTGTTCTCTCCCATAACTCGATCGGAAGGAATCTTCCTTCTGGGCTTCTTCGCCATTTTTCTTTATTACAGCTATGAGACCGCTCACGTGGAACCTGCACTCATTGCAGAATCCGGGAACCCATCTGCGGACAATGCAGCCTCCGGCGGCGCAACCTCGGAGACAGAGGAAAAGATCAGCCCTTTATGGTTATCAATCTTGCTGAGCGTACTGGGTCTTACCGGGCTGGCGCTGGGTGGCTCCTGGATTGTAGAAGGGGCGGTGGCTCTGGCTCGCACGTTTGAGCTTTCGGAAGGTCTCATCGGATTGACGATTGTGGCCGCCGGAACTTCACTTCCTGAACTGGCCACCAGTGCTGTTGCTGCCTATCGCGGAAAATCCGACCTGGCTGTAGGAAACGTGGTGGGATCCAATATATTCAACGGATTCTTTATTCTGGGAATTACGGCCTGTATCGCAGATATTCCTATGGGCCAATCTCAGCTCGAAGACGCTACTGTGAACGCAGGGAGCCATCTGGTGCTGCTGGTTCTTCTGCTACTCGGAAAAAGATGGCGATTGAACCGCTTCCATGGAGCTTTCCTGCTGGCTGGCTTTGTAACGTATATGGGTTATCTGGTAATGCGTGGATAGCTCCCCGGCACCATCCCAAACTCTGGTAAAAGTAATAGAGCTGAACTTGCCACGAAATACCGGGTCCAGATAATGACTTATGGCGTATGCATGGATACAGAAATCAGCTGGTAATCTGGACAAGCTGAAGCTTCGCGAGATTCCTCTTCCCGATCCTGAAGCCGGTCAGGCGCGAGTCAAGGTAGACTACTGCGGCCTGAATCTGGCAGATGTATTCGCAGTGCTGGGTATGTACAGCGCCACTCCAAAGGGAAGCTTTACACCGGGCCTGGAGTACTCGGGCACTATTGAGTCATTGCCTGGAGGAAGTCGCACCGGATTCAAGAAAGGTGATCGAGTCATGGGCCTTTCGCGCTTTGGCGGATACTCTTCGCATATTAATGCAGATGTAAGATATTTAAGAAAGGTGCCGACCAGATGGTCTCAGGCAGAAGCCGCAGCTTTTCCGGTCCAGGCCCTAACTGCGTTCTATGGTCTGGAGGACCAGGGAGTCATATCGCGGCTTGGAAAAGAAGGAACGGTCTTTATTCACTCCGGAGCTGGAGGAGTTGGTCTACATGCAATCCAGGTGTGCAATCATTATGGTGTCTTACCTATTGTTTCTGTGGGAAGCGATCGAAAGTTGGATTTCCTTTCTAAGGAAATCGGTCTGCCCCGGGACCAGGTAATCGTTAGAACCAAAAGCGGATTTGCACTGGAGCTGGATCATAAGCTCAAGAGATTCAATCGCACTGGCTTTGACCTGGTATTCGATGCAATAGGTGCCCCGTATTTTAAACCCCTGTACAAGCGTCTCAATCCGGCTGGTCGACTGGTTTATTACGGATCCGCAAATTTCATGCCTCAGGGGAACCGACCCAACTATGCCAGGCTTGCTCTGCAATATTTGAAACGGGATCGCATTGATCCTCTGGAGATGATCAGCTCCAACCGATCGGTCATGGGCTTCAATCTAATCTGGCTCTATTCCCAGGTGGACCGGCTCAAAACTCTGTACGATGATATGATGCAGATCAAGTGGAAAGCCCCTTACATTGACCAGATGTTCCCTTTTGAAAAGGCTCCGGAAGCCCTGGAATACTTCAAGCAGGGCCAGAATAGAGGCAAGGTACTGCTGGAACTTCCGTGAAAAGGCTTGCATTGATTGATTTTTCAGTCAACCTGCCTGAATGGATGCACCTGCTAATATTTTTCAAAAAGACTTACTGAAAGGAAAAGTGGCCATTGTTACCGGCGGCTCTTCCGGAATCGGAAACGGAATTGCCCGACGCCTGGCCATGGCTGGCGCAGATCTGGTCATTGCCTCCCGCAGAAAAGAAAGATGCGAAGAGGAAGCTCAGAAACTGGCTAAAGAATTTGGAATCAAGGCCATTGGCCTTCCCCTGAATGTTGCGGATTCATCGGACGTGAACCGGATGTTTGCAGAAGCCGCGGATCAGATGGGTAAGATCGATATTCTCATCAACAATGCGGCCGGAAATTTCTATTTTCCCGCTCACAAGCTAAGGGACAAACTCTGGCATGCTGTTATCGACATTGATCTGAATGGAACCTTTTACTGCTCCCGGGCTGCCCACAAATACATGAAGGACAATGGAGGAGTGATTATAAGCGTTTCCATGACACTTCATCATAACGGATGGGTGGGCATGGCTCCCGCTACGGCCGCCAAATCCGGAATTGATGCACTTACAAAAACCCTGGCTCTGGAATGGGCTCATAAAGGTATTCGAGTCAACGCCATAGCTCCTGGCCCCATTATCACGGAAGGGGTTTCCAAAGCATTTGAAATGGGCGGTAGCTTTGATAAATGGGAAGCCACCATACCTCTGGGACGATCCGGCCATCCGGAGGAGATCGGAAACATGGCTGTGTTTATGGCCTCGGATGCTGGAAAATGGATTACCGGATCCATCTATATTATGGATGGCGGAGAAAGCCTTAGCCCTCACCGCGGAGCTGTAGATCCTCTGAAAATCGATGAGCTATTAAAGCAAAGGGTTAAGAAAGGAAAGGAATAATCCAGTGGCAGAGCCGCGAAGCCGGGATGCGAAAGTCGCATTGCGCTGATCCGGGCCATTTAGTGCGCGCTGGCGCTAAGGTCTTCTAGTAATCATCGTCAGCCTGTTCAGACTCCGGTTCGCCTGCGTCCAGATCCGGCGGAACCGGTGCATCGGCCACGGATTCAGGAAGAGTAGCAGATGCCGCATCATCCCCGGAGGCCACGGCATCCAGATCGGGAAGGCTTTCCACGGAATACTCCTCGCTAGTGTCACTGGAGCTCGCCGCATCCGCGTACGCTGACTCCGAAGGCGAAGAAACATCTGGCAGGGGAATTTCCATTTGCGGCACTGAAGCCGCAGCCGGACGGGCCGGCCTGTTCATTTCCTGATCGGCCATCCCGGCTTGCTGCCTTGCAAGAGTGATCTGGTTCAATTTGATCTGGGCGAGGCGACGAAGTTCCGTCATATCATTCTGGTAATACTGCAGCATGGGATCTTCAAACTTTCGATCCTCCATCTTTCGCACAGAATCTCGAACGAACCTTAAATCATCGTAACGGGCAATCTTCTTTTGTTTGATAAGCTTTCGAATTCGATCGAATTCGTATTTTCTAAGATGGATGCGAAGCAGAAAGTTTACGCCATACTTATTTACGGCTTTTCCCCAGGATCCGGACAGATCCATCTTTTCCAGATTACGGTACGCTTCTGAATCCACGGCCCGGTGGCTTTCCACTTCCGGGGCCACGAATGAGTCATCGTCGGTAACCAGAGGCGGAGCCGCAGCAGCACCTGGATCCTGGTTCAGTCCTGGAACCAGCTCCGCCAGGCGAGAGGATTTCCATTGATCGGAGAATTCACCCTGATGACTTTCAATTACCGAATCGTATTGCTGAAGCATCAGTGCAGCATTCAGCGTCTTTCCCAGGGGAGTGTTGTTGTATCTTTTTACATCGGTCATCATTTCTCGAATGATGAGTGTGGCCTGCTTTCGCCGATAGAACTGCGCCTCATAGGTTTGTTCCAGGAGGCGATAGGCGTAGTTTTTTACTTCGTCGATTATTCCAGGGTCCGCCACAACGTATCCATTTACACCGCTGATCATCAGGCGTTCATCTGCTTCAACAAAATGGATAGTAATTATATAGTGAGCATCGGAAAGTACGCGTAGATAGTACCGAATGGTATCCTGCTCCAGGGCATATTCTGCGGAGAGCCTTCGTACAAGATCATCCGAGGTGGGGATTCGCTCACCATCCTTGGAATTGTTGGCTTTTCGAATATGCTCAACAATATCTTGAAGGATCTCGCGTACGGTCAATGCAACATGCCTTTCTGCTTGAAAATGCCTGTAATGTTTGCCAGGTCTTCTTCAGTATCGACGCCCGGAAGGGAGCCGTCCACAAGAAAGACTCCCATGCTGTAATCGTTTTCCAGCACCCGAAGTTGTTCCAGAGATTCTGTATCCTCGAGCAAAGACTGAGGCAATGTATGAAATCTTAGAAGAAAATCCCGCTGATAGGCATAGATTCCGAGATGTAAATAAACCGTCTGTGCAGTCTTGTTTCTGGGAAAAGGTATGAGTGACCGGGAAAAATAAAGGGCTTTCTGTTTTCGAGTGAGAGCTACTTTCACCCGATTGGGCTGCAGAGGGTCCTCATTGGACTGGAAGGGCCGAGCCGCTGTTGCAACCTCCCATTCCGGATGCTCTTTTTTCAGTTGAACCACACCATTGATCAGCTCCGGCTCAATGCCTGGTTCGTCACCCTGAATGTTAACAAGTATGTCAAAATCCTTGTAGAAATCCGCTCCCTCCGCCAGCCGATCGGTGCCACTCTTATGGGTATCCTGAGTCATGAGACATTCAGCTCCGAACTCCTGAACGGCATCTCTTACCCTTTCATCATCCGTGGCGATAACAAGACGATCCAGTGTCTTGCACTGTTTGGCCGCTTCATAGACGTAGCGAACCATGGGCCAATTTCCAATTTTTGCCAGGACCTTACCGGGAAAACGGGTACTACCGTAACGTGCAGGGATTACACCAAGAACAGAAGACATACGATCAGTGAGCGATGAGTGAAATTGCTGTCAAGCTGTAAGGGGGTCTGGCACTCCGGCAGCGGCAAATCCCTGAGCTCTTAGAAGGCAGCTATCGCATCGGCCACAGGGTTTTCCGGAACTGGAGGGTTGATAGCAACTGGATGTAAGAGAATAATCCACGCCCAGTTTTATCCCCATAGAAATAATCTCAGCCTTGGTCATGTTAATGAGGGGCGCCTCGATCTTGATTGGATGACCTTCATCTCCCGCTCTAGTTCCAATGTTAGCCATTTGCTGAAATGCCTCAATGAACTGCGGTCTGCAATCTGGATACCCGGAGTAGTCCACTGCGTTGGCACCAATGAAGATTGAATCCAGGTTCCTGCTTTCGCAATAGGAAAGTCCGAAACTGAGAAATAGAATGTTACGACCTGGAACGTAGGTTACAGGTATGCTGGAAGACATAGCGCTTTCGTCTCGGTCCTGAGGTATGTCGATGGATACATCGGTAAGAGCGCTCTGCTGAAAAATCTGTGTGTCCAGAGTCAGGATGGTATGCGGCACTCCAGCTTCGGCCGCAATCTTTCTGGCACTTTCCAGCTCTACACTGTGGCGTTGACCGTAATCAAAGGAGAGCGTATACACTGACAGATCCCGGGACAGTGCATAGTACAGCGTAGTAGCGGAATCCAGGCCCCCGCTGAGCAGGACCACACAGCCGCCTTTTTTCCTGGAGTCCTGGCCGGAGGATTGAAGGGACTCGGAGGATTGCAATCAGGCGCCCCCGGGCCCTCGGTAGATACACCGGGCCGTGCAGGTCTCATGCACTACTATTTCTACCAGATCCGCAAGATGGGGTTTGATTCGATTCCAGAGCCAGATGGAGATCTGTTCGCTGGTAGGATTCTCCAGTCCTTCAACATCATTCAGTAGATAGTGATCCAGGTGATTGTCAATGAGAGGCTTTACAATTTTACTGATATCACCGAAGTCAATGAGCCATCCGGTGTTCGGATCAACAGGTCCGCGCAGAACCAGCTCAAACCGAAATGAATGACCGTGCATTCTGCGACACTTATGACCCTCCGGAACGTTGGGAAGAAAATGGGCCGCTTCGAACCTGTACTTCTTTACTATTTCCACTTCCTGACTCATTCCTAAACCATGCGTGCATCCGGGCCCCAGATGTATTTATGTAACTGAAGCTGAAGCCTCATTGTCAGTTTTGAGTCCAGCATCCACTGCGCAAGCTTCTTCAGATCCAGCCCCGCCACAGGCGAAATCAGGATTTGAAATCGGTGGCTTAAATCAAAGCGCTGAACCCAGTCCAGAGCAGCCAGGAAGTCCGATTCGCCTGCCACCACAAATTTGATTTCATCGCTCTTCTTTAGATGGATAAAATTGGCCTCGAAATCATGCCCTGTTTCCCCGGATGATGGCAGCTTGATATCCATGACAACATGAACATAGGACGGTACATTTTCCAGACTACGATGTCCTCCGGTTTCCAGGAGTATCTTCTTTCCCATATTGTTCAGTCGGTCCATAAGCACCGAAAGCCTCTTGATCTGGAGCAGAGGCTCGCCGCCGGTAATCTGCACAAGTTCGATATGCTCGGGCACATCACTCAACAACTCCTGGAGGGACTGCCATTCTCCGCCGGTCCAGGAATCCGGCGTATCGCACCAGCTACAACGAATGTCACATACGGCCAGGCGAATAAAGTAGCAGGGCAGCCCTGAATGGGATCCCTCTCCCTGCAGGGTGCTGTATGTTTCAGAGATCTTGAGGAATTTTGGAGTGCTCAATTCGTCGATGGTTTCCCCGGAGCTTTCCCGAGAAAGCTCATCGGCCAGAGCAGTATCGGAAGGTTTTTTTGGTTCTATCATAAAAAATGCTTGTACCTGAAGGAATTTCCAGGATGGTGCGACTGGAATGTCATCCATCTGGCTCAAAAATACTACGGGCTCACGGGCAGGTCATACCGTCCGAGTGGAAATGGGAGAGGATCTGTTTGGTTTTCTCTTCTATGACGTCTATAGCGGAAGAAAGCACAATGTCCGAAAGCTGAAAACCCGAATTTTCTCGGACCCGGCTGCATTCATTCGCTCTCTTGATGTTGAACTCTACAATAAAGAAAACCGGGATTACGTTCCCATTGCCAGTGCCTGAGTCTGGCTCACCGGTTGTGGATCCTGCATCCTGCGTTTTTCTCTCGCCTATTCTGACCACTGCCTTCTGAGCGTTCCGCTTACCCATGGTCTCTCAGTTCGTGATTAATGGATAGTCCCTTCTGTGTTTAGATTACTCTCCACCTACCACCGCAAAGATGCGAAACCCAATGGAAATTATCCTCCGAGTTTCCGTTAAAAATCACTGCCAGGATTTCTCAGTGCTTTCGATTCTGGCCTTCGCTCTACCTTCCCCGAACAATAACTCTACTTCCTGATCCTTTTTCAAATCAGCGGCCCGACGGATTACCTTTCCGTTCGAATCCCTCACCACCGAGAAACCGCGCTTAAGTGTTCCCAGGGGACTGAAGTTGTCCAATCGCTCCGAAAGTACAGAGTAGCGATTGGTTTGCCGATCCAGTTCCCTTTGGTATAACATGGGTAGATGCGAAAACTTTTCCAGGCTTCGGAGAGATTGAATATAGGTGCTCTGCATACTGGACTGTAACTCTCTCAGTTGCCACTGCAGGGTTTCTGCCGGATGTTTCAGAATGGCCATGGGATTTTCGTACACAGCCGATGTAGCCACTCGGATTACGCGATCCTTGACATTTCGCAGCCTTTGCGAAAGTGCATTGGCCATTCGGTAGTCCGCATCATCCAGCATCTGTTCCAGATCCTGACGCACCGGTACCACTTTTTCTGCGGCAGCGCTGGGCGTGGGAGCATAGGCATCGGCGGCCAGATCCGTGAGAGGAGAATCGATCTCATGCCCTACAGCAGATACTATGGGCACCCGGGAATCTGCATAGGCACGAACCACAGGCTCTTCGTTGAAGGCCATGAGATCCTCAAAAGAACCTCCTCCTCGGCCCGCGATGATTACATCCACTCCCAGTGAAGGATCGTTCAATGCCTGGATGGCAGAAACGATGCTGGAAACGGCTCCTTCTCCCTGCACAACACAGGGGGCCAGCAAGATGTTGATTTCAGGAAAGCGATACCTGGAAACTCGAATAATATCTTGAATAGCAGCCCCGGTAGATGCAGTGGCCACCCCGATGGTTAGAGGAAGGAAAGGCAGGGGTCGCTTCTTTTCTGGATTGAACAGTCCTTCCTGATGAAGCTTTTTCTTCAACTGCTCGATTCGCAGCCTTAGCTCCCCTTCTCCAGCAAGAGTTACTCGCTGTACATTGAATTGATAGTTTCCCCGGGGCTGATAAACGCTTACTCCGCCAAAAGCCATAATCTGCATACCTACCTGCAGTCTCAGACCCTTGAGCTTTTGGTTCGCGCCCTTGAAAAAAGTGCAGTTAACTGTAGATTTCTGATCCTTAAGAGAGAAATAGATATGGCCGCTATTGTGATAGGTTAGATTAAAGATCTCTCCTTCCAGCCAGATTCCCTGAATGGCCGATTCGCTCTGAAGTACATTGGAAATGGTCTGATTCAGCCGGCTTACGGACCATACATCCATGCCGCTATTTTGAACTGTGTCGATTCGCGCCAGATTATCCATCTTTTGCCTCTTCCAGACTGGCTGCCACTTCCTGCGCCGGATCCTTTCCCGCTTCCTCCAGCTTTCTCTCTTCGTCTTCCGTGGTATCCCAGATATGGTAAATCTTCCACAGGGTTACAAACAGTGCAACAAAGAGTGGCCCAAGAAAAATCCCGGAAATACCAAACTCCTTCAGTCCTCCGATGATAGAGAAAAACAAAAACATGGGATGAATACCCAGCCTTCGGTCCAGTATCTTGGGCTTGAGGATGTTTTCCAGAAGCAGAAACATTCCCAATCCGTAAAGCGCCAGAAATATTGCCAGGCCATAACTCTCTTCAATGAACGCCAGATAGAGAGCACCGGGCAGCCATACAGGAGATGTGCCCACCACCGGAATGATAGAAAAAACTACTGCGATGGAACCATAGAGCAATGCGTTGGGCACTCCACAGATTGCAAATCCTATCCCCAGTGCTACTCCCTGAAGAATAGAGACAAATACATTTCCTACCAGCACGGCAGAAATTGTAGCCTTCATGCGATCCACAAAGTTTCGCAGAAGCGATGGAGGAAATGGTAGAGCCGACTCCAGTCCGCGATAGAACAGAGGAGCGTCTTTGAAGAGAAAGAAGAGTAGTATGAAGCCAAAAACCAGATTAACAGCAAATCCCAGAGTGAAACTCATCCCTCCCAGAACAAAGGAGTAGGCCCCCCCCACCAGGTTTCCAATGCGATCCGGATCAAGATAAGAGCTGTATTGATCCAGCATCTGAATGTAGGTGGCCTCCAGTTCTACCCAGAAGAATGGATCATCGGTGATCCAGGATACCACTCCAGGAAAGCGATAGGCCAGCTCCAGAGCCCAGTCGGAGATAAGAAATGCTTTGATGCCGTTGAGTAAGTCGATGGCCTGAAGGATCAACAGTCTAGTAAGTATGGATACCGGCCCTACCAGAATGGCCATTACCACCAGTGTAGAAATGCTGGCTGCCAGGGTCCTTCGTTGACCCACTTTTTCCAGAAGCCAGTAGTGCGGTCGATGGAAGCCCGCATAAAATAGAAGTGCCAGAAAACCGGACCAGGCATAGGAGCGATAAACAATAAGCACCAGAAGAGCTGAACCTACAATGATGAGACCACCAAGGTAGGGCATGATCACCCGACGTGGAACGGTGCGAATCTGCCTTTCTTTTTCTGGATCTTGCATGGCTTCGGATAAGCTTTTACCTGAGCCGGCCAGGGCTGCAACTAAATCAGATTTTCGAAGTGATCAGTCGGCGCCGCTCTGTTTCAAATAGAGCTTAACCCGGGTCGGGCCGGCAACCTCGGCCATGGCCTGATCTGTTTGTTCTGAAGTCAGGGCTTCTTCGTGCTCCGGCCTGGGGCTTTCGCCAGAAACTTCCGGCCGGATAATGATGGTTAGTAAATTCTTGTACCCGGATTCCGCCATGTATAGCACTGCGTCCGGATTCTTTCTGCTTTGAATTATGGTCCATCCACTGGTTTCAATGGATTGACGGTAATAGTTGGCCACTGCGTTCAGGGAGTCTTCTGTTCGGAGACTGGCAGTGGTCTCGGGCCTGGTCCAGAAACTGCTCCCTTCAAAAGTAGAGGCGAATACAAGCTGCGCCCCGGGGTACTTGAATTCCGGCGGAATTTCCAGGGGAAAGCTCTCGCCACCTTCCACAATCCGCACATTCCCTGTGCGAATCTCATTGCTTTTTTTATCACATTGAATGAGCCCTGCCAGAGGCAGAATCAGAGCGAAGAGAAAAATGCATCTGAAGACGGAAGATACCGGGATTGCTTTTTTCTCAATTGATTTCATATCGATTCCGTTGCAAGACCGAGACCCAATAGAAATCTCCGGTCCGGCCATTCGGCCATTCGGCCTTGAAGCCATTATCGAATCAGCTTAACGATGAGATTCAACTTCTCCGAATAGCTGATTGTTTCGTATATCTTTTCCGGATCAATCAAAATGGTAGTAGGGCTGATCTTTTGCAGAACTATTTTCTTTCCGCTAATCTGTCCCAGCAGCAATTCCATATGATTCGGATCTTCGGTCTGTACTACCACGCATTCGTCCGTGATGGTAACCAGAGGCAGATTGTTGGACCAATCTTCTATGGAGAATAGCAGGTTCTGAGGAAGCTCGTTCTGCGAGGCCCGATTGAGAAAATCCAGGAAATCCTCTTTTTTGGCACGAAGCAAAAGCCCTTCCTGGAAAGACTCTCGGGTTATCTGGAACGTATAAACGTTATCGAAGCTCTTTAGCTCTGCAAACATTTTGAGCAAAGAAAGGCTTTCCAGGGTAATATGTTCTGGAATAGCAATCAAACTCAGGTCCGGGTTGATAATTACTCCGCCTGGATCATCCTCTTTCTTCAGTGGCTCGGCATTAAAGTAATGGCTACCCAGGGCCGAGATCTCAATCCAGCGGTCTGGATACTCAACTTTGATCAAACCCAGCAGCTGCAAAAAGAAAAGCGCCGAGGTAAGTTCCTTGCGAAGCTCAGTCAGATCCTGCTGGAAATCTTTGATCTTGAATTTTTTGGACAGTACCAGCTTCTCTCGAATCAAGGAGGCCATTACCACTGTGTACATTACACGGTTTCGCCTTTTGATAAACTCAACGCATTCATCAAAGATTGGCTTTAGAAAGAACGGAACATACAGGGACTCGAATACATCTTCGTAGCGAACCACTCGGTTTCTGGATTGACCGATCTCCTGAATCACCTGCTTCATCAGCTCAAAAAGATCCTTCTTCAGAACCTCATCATAGTTGTTACGCAGCACTGCATCGTCCTTCTTAACTCGAACGATGTCCAGAAGTCTCATTACCGGAAGTAGCAATTCAATTTGATAGATCTGACTTTTTTCTAGAAATAGAGATATATCCGGGCGTAATAGTCGATTCTCGGTTTCTTTTAGATCAACCTGCTTGATCTTTCCAGATTTCGCAAGGTTCAGCCCCTTGCGGCTGATGTACACAATCATCTTCTTGATGTTGGTGTAAAAATCCAGATCATTGCTGACCACTTTTTCCTGGCGCTTTCGCGTTCCTTTCTTTGTTTCAGGAACCAGAGGATAATCCTGGAGATACTGGAACACTTCCAGGGGGCAAACCAGCAAACGAATGAATCGCTCATCAATATAATAGTCATCAATGAGAAGTCCGAGCTCATGCAGTGTTTCCACTACCTGTTCCCATTTACCCTTCTTCTCTGCTACGAACTCTCTGGCTCTGGAGATTTCCAGAATTCCGCCCTGCAGAAAGCACTCCAGAAGAACGCTTCTATCCAGCTCAGAAAGTTTTTCTATGATTGCATCCAGGTTTTCACGTTCGGCTGCTTTCGTAACCGATTGATTTCCCAGGACTTTTTTCCAGGTAGGAGACAGCGCCTCACGACTTTGCAGCACCTGCGGCAGAGAAGGCTTGAACTTAAGACCTTTCTCGTTGGTCTCCATCAATACCCGGTCGCCACTTTCTGGATAGAAATAGTAGCGGTCCAGGTTGTTCGTCAAACGCTCACGGTTCTTTCTCTGATACACCAGGAAATAGCGCTTCAGAACTCCCAGTTCCATCTCCGCGTTTACAGGAGGCATGGAAATCTTACGCGAGATTTCGCCAAGGGTAAGCACCTTGGTCTTGCTTTTTAGCAGTGATGTATAAATAGTAACCTGGGTTGCGCTGAGTTTTTCCAGCACACCTTTTAAGTAGAAATCATCCTGCATGGTCTGGATGATATTCTTGATGACCGTTTTTTTATCTTTACCCAGTTTGGGTACATTCCAGACTTGAGCAACTCGCTTCAGTGCGCCGAGCTCCATTCTGGACAATTCGGATTCTAATACGTTTTCTTCGGATGACATGAACCGTTCGGATCGGGAAAATCAAGTGGATCGGGGCAAGGTGTGGCCTGACGGTTTCTCTGTAAAACCATTTTCATTGCTTCCTATATATCTCTACGGAGGCCTGTTTGCCGCCAACGAAGCGATTCAGTTGCTCGGAGGACAGCCTGAAATGGTTTCCTTCCGTAATTGCACTCCTCTATTCCTGCTGGGGTGCAGCGTGATTGCTCTGTCTGTGGGAATCTGGTTCTGGCTTCATCCAGTGTTTTCCCGCTCCCGGAAAGGCAGCAGTCCGCAGAAGCGCTTCCTAATTCTGGCACTCATTTCTACTCTCCTGGTTTTTCACATTCGCTCTTTGCTATTCGAGCGGGTGCAGGTGGACGGCCGTAGCATGGAGCCAACCCTGCAAGACCAGGATTCCTTCTGGATTCGAAAAACCGGAGTTCTTGACCTTTCTGTTCCGTTCAATATTCGGCTGAGGCTAGCTTCTCTCTCTCTCCACCGAGGCCAGGTTGTGGTTTATCGATATCCCACAGACGGTCGATGCCACAGCCCACTCTGGATCAAGCGACTGGTGGGCCTGCCCGGGGACCGCTATGAGCTTAAAGACGGAAGGATTCTGATCAATGGCAGCCCGGAAAGTTACATCGCGGAAGGGCTCCCATCGGCATTCAACCCGCCTCCAACGTTTTCTCAGCCTGAAGGGTATCAACCTCCGCTGACACAGGTTAATCCCGCTGTAAGAAAATTGGGAGTGGAGGCCATCTACGCAGCCATGAACGGACTGCCATCCTCCGGAACAGTCCCGGAAGGAAGCGTTCTGGTACTGGGTGACAATCGCAGTCACTCCCGGGACTCCAGGATAGTGGGATTCATCCCTCTGAGCTACCTGGTAGGTTTCGCCGATGCATCGGTTTCTGAGTGAGCGAAACGGAATTTTTGTACCCAAAATTTCAGCCGATGCCAGCCTGGGTTCATGGAGCGGGCCCAGTTCAGGATTACCCTGTTTGCTGTAATGATCAGCCTGGCCCTGGGCATCGTACTGGGTCGGGTAGCTTTCCTGGTCTGGGAAGGTCGAGGCTGGCGCGAAAACGAATCCCTCCAAACGGTTCGCGGCCCCATACTGGATCGCCGGGGAATCACCCTGGCTCTTACCGAAGAAGCCAGCACCATTGGTATTGCACCCGAAGAGGTGGTGGATCCTGAATTTACAGCTACCCAGGTAGCTCGATTCATTGACATGGAAGAGGCCGAAATACTGCGCCGCTTCTATCTATACCGAGACCGAAAGTATTTTCTCCTGGAACGACAGGTAGATAACTTCGCCGCCGAGCGCTTGATGGAATTGCAGATTCCGGGAGTGCATCGAAACTTTGAGTACCGCAGAGTCTATCCTTCCGCAGACCTGGCAGCCAATCTTCTGGGATTTGTAGGACAGGATGCCTCCAGCGCTCTGGAAGGAATCGAACGGGATTACAACGATGTGCTTCTGGAATCCTACGGCGAACCCAGGGGTCCTTCGCTTTATCTTACCATAGATAGTTTGATTCAATTTCGCCTGGAAGAAGCCCTGAAAGAAGGCTTCGAACGATCGGATGCGAAGCGAGCCGTGGGACTCTTTATGCATATACCCACCGGGGAAATTCTGGCCATGGCCAACCTTCCGGACTTCGATCCTAACAGATACAATCGCTACTCTGCCAGCGAAAGAGGTAACTGGGCTATTCGACTGAATTACGAACCGGGCTCCACGGTTAAGGTGCTGATGACGGCAATCCTGCTAAGCAGCAAAAGCTACAACCCTGGCAAGAGGTACGTCTGCAACGGGAAGTACGATTTTGAAACAGGCAGCGTTCGTTGTTTGAGAGGCGGCCATACCTATGCTCATGGCTCTCTGACCCTGGAAGAGATCATCCGAGAATCCTGCAACGTCGGTATGATCAAAGCCATGGAAAGTGTGCCGAAAGAAGAGCTCTACAGAAAGATGAAAGCTCTGGGTCTCGGAAACAGAACCGGAATTCTACCGGAAGGTTCGGGCGAAACGGAAGGCTATTTACCGGCTCCTGAAAACTGGGTCAAGAGCACTCGTTTTTATTATCCCATTGGTCAGGGCTTCAGCGTAACGCCCATCCAATTGTTGAGGGCCGCCAGCGTAATCGGAAATGATGGAAGTCTTGTGCATCCGCGAATCGTAAAAAGAATTGTTACCGAGGATGGACGGTCAGTAGAAGAAAGCAAAACTGCCGTTGATATCACTCCTTTCCAGCCAGAGCAGCTGGCCAGAGTAAGACATATGATGCGCCTTGTGGTTAAGGCAGGCACCGGTCGGGCCGCCAACCTGAGCGAAATTGATATCATTGGTAAAACCGGAACCGGTCAGAAATCTTCAGCGTCCGGGTACACCAATCGATATGCCGTTTCTTTTCTGGGAATGTTTCCCGCTGACAATCCCGAATACATTGGCCTGATTCTTTACGACGATGTTTCTGGCCAGTGGGCTGGCGGATCGCTGGCAGCACCTGTCTTCAAGAAGTTCGTTGAAAGTATTCTACCGATCATTCGCGCACCCAGAAAAACCTACAGCGCACATCGATTCGAAACGAATCCAGGACATCCGGCCCCGGTGGCAGAGAATCGCCTGGCGGATTTTCGAGGAATGAGCGCCATACAGGCTCTGGAGTTGATTGGCAAGGAGTACAAAACGCCGGTACAGTTCAGCGGAAGTGGCACTGTATTCAAGCAGGAGCCGCCGCCGGGCACTCCCATGGAGCGAGTGAATAAGATTATTCTATATCTGGATTCACAGTCACTTTAAGACTTCCGCCGCTGGCCACGCCCTTCAGATAGGATTTCACCATGTCATCCAGCTCACCATTCATGATGGATTCAGGATCCGAAGTTTCGAAACCTGTGCGAAGATCCTTTACCATCTTATAGGGATGAAATACGTAGCTTCGGATTTGATTTCCCCAGGATACATCTCTCTTTTCACCGGCCCGGTTTTCTGCATCCTCTTCGCGTTTCTCTCTTTCCAGTTCATATAACCTGGAGCGAAGCATCTTCATTGCTTTGTCCCGGTTCTTATGCTGGGATCGCTCCTGCTGGCATTGCACAACAACACCGGTAGGAATATGTGTAATTCGAATGGCGGAGTCCGTCTTGTTAATATGCTGACCACCGGCGCCGCTGGCTCGATAGGGATCTACCCTGAGGTCCTTTTCTTCAATGTTTACTTCGATTTCATCATCGATTTCCGGGGCAACGTGGACAGATGCGAATGATGTATGTCTGCGCTTGTTGGAATCAAAGGGAGAAATGCGAACCAGGCGATGCACACCGTTCTCAGATTTCAGATAGCCAAAAGCCGATTCTCCTTTAACAAGAAGTGAAGCACTCTTTATGCCCGCTTCTTCTCCGTCCTGAAGATCCAGAGTTTCATAACCAAAGCCTTTTCGATCGAACCATCTAGTGTACATTCGCAGAAGCATTTGTGCCCAGTCCTGGCTCTCTGTGCCACCGGCACCTGAAGAAATCGTTACTATAGCATTTAGCTGATCATCTTTCCCCAGCAAAGCTTCTGCCAGCTGGACATCTTCGAAGCGCTCCTCCATGGCTGCGTACTCCCGGGAGAGCTGAGCCAGAGCCTGGTCTGTATCATCCAGTTCTTCAATTGTGAGCTCTACCAGGTCCGGAAAATCTTCCAGGTCTCGATTCAGATCCTTCCAGGGAATAAGCTTCTTTTCCAGCGCAGACTTTCTCTGAGACATTTCCCGGGCCTTATCCGGATCATCCCAGAAATCTGGCTGGGTCATTAGATCTTCCATATCCTGCATCTCTGCAAGCTGGCCTTCAATACCATTCTTCTGCCACCGGGACTGAAAGTCTTCTTTTAGATCCCGAGCGCTTTTCAGAAGTTCCTCCCGGTTCCGGAACTCATATATGTCTGTGCTGGTGGACATCTCTTCCAGGAAAGCAAGACGGCTCTTGAAAGCAAGACAGAATCATTCCAGAATTCTGGCTTCTGAGAGATGCGCTCGCTGGCTGATTGGCACCGGATCTGCTACAGGAACCGATGCTGCCGTAAATTCCAGGGGTATGCTACGGACCTGCTCCTGCTAGCATTTTGGTGCTGATGCCAAAGACAATCTAACCGTCCCGAGATCAATGCAACTAGAGTCCGTCGTCCGGGTAGTAAAAGGCGGGCTGAGGTTTCAGGCTTTGCTCCAGCTCATCCAGCAGATCCAGATCCTCTTTCTGAACGGTAGCTATAAAGAGATGCATTAGACCGGCCGTCTTCTCCCAGTGAATGAGCCTCACCAGCGGAACACCCTGCTCAATGGACTGACACCGGACGGCACCGGACATCGCATTGAAATCCGGAACATCGGGGCAGCCCGGAGGTCGCAGGAATTCTCCGGAAGCTATGGCTGTGGTGAGCCGAATGCTCCGAGAGAGAATCATCAGTCTCTGTTCTGGATCTCTGGCCTGGAGCAATTTTGCGTTCCCATAGGGCAGAATCTCATATCTAAGAGGTAGCGGAGTTTTGAACTGATAGTAGATGCGATAGAAAGAGAAACTCTCTCCCTTTTGTAGAATTGATTCTCCTGCCAGCAGCGGAAGACCCGGGAGAATAAACAGAAGAGCGTACAAGAAGAATCTGCATAGAGTTGCTCGACTCCTGGAATGCATCCAGGTTCGCCTTCGCACAGTCCTGTCGGAAAATTGCAACATGAAACCATTCAATATAGGATTTGATCGGTGCGAAGTGGCTTCGCGGATTCAAATTCAAACCAGAGATAGTACTCCTGCAAACTTCGGTTTTCCAGAGTCTGCTGAAATCTTTGATCCGTAGCCGGAATGCTCTTTTCGTCGAGCACCAGTCCCTGGAGAGTGCCCTTTACCAGATAGGCAGCGCCTGGAATCAGAAATCTCACTTTTTTCAGTTCATCCATTTCCCACCGATCCCGCCGGTACTGAAAACGAACTTCCTGACCTTCCATATCGTAGAATACAAGATGCAACGTATCTCGTCTGGAAAAGAACAGCTTGTACTCTCCGGGAGGCTGCTGGTTATTCTTGATATTCTCCACCAGCTCGCGAACCCTGAGATCCTGCTCGGTAATATCGCCGGTATACGGAGGAATTTCCCGGGCCAATCGAAGCTCCCATACCTCTGCCGGGGTCGCCCGTACAATTAGCAGGCCCTTATCTGTCTGCCTTTCGAAGCTAATGCCCAGCTCATAAAATAGATTGTAGCGAAAAGGAGCCAGCTCGCTGCCACTTCGAACCTGATCCAGAGCCAATTGATGATTCCAGTCCAGTTTGATGTAGAAGGTCACTCCATCCTTGCTACGAAACAGAAAGCGATCCTCAATGGACTGTCCCGTATCTACTGTGCGAATTCCCCGAAAGCGAAGATTCATGGTCACCGAGCGACCACTACCCATCAGCGCCCGGTATTCGGCCATACTCTGGGGAGTTCGGGCCTTTATGGCTCCAGGATATAAAGAGATCAGAAGCACAGCAAAGAGGACGCCGACAAAGCTACCATTGATGCTGCGATTGAACCGCTTTCGATCTTTGATTTGCCGAGGAGTCAGGGCCCGGTCCATAGCTACTCCGGCTTCTCTGTCTCTTTTTGCTCTTCCGATGCATCCGGAGAATCTTCGTCTCCATCCGCTTCTTTTTTGCCGTCCATGATATCCAGAGCTTCCTGGGCCGCCTTCTTCACAGAACGACTGGGCTCATGCTTCGCTTTGTATTCCAGCATTTCGCGAAACTCCTCAATCTTGAGCTGACCAATTTGCTTTACTGCTCTCAGTCGCACTGTTGCATCATCGTCCAGAGCAGCAGCCTTCAGTTCTGGCAAAATGGATTTATCATCCAGGCGAATCAAGGCCAGAATAGCCTGTTGTTTTAATGGGTTGTGGCGGGCGCGTTCACGACTGCTTCGCAGATCTCGGATTTCTTGAAGCACGCCCTTTAGAGGCTCCACAGAGTCCGGTGACTTGATTTTTCCCAGAGCGTTGGCCGCATAGGATCGAGAAACGATATCTTCATTCTTGTCTTTTAAGATGTCTGTTAGCCAGTCCTTTTTGGTGGCTATTTCTGCGTTACCATAATACAGAAGTATCGACCGCTGGATCTCCAGATTGGTATCATCCTTCGCATAGACTTCGGAAAGAAAATCCGCTGCTATCTTGCTTTCCAGTTCTGCCAGTGTGCGAATCATGCCTACAGTAACGTTGTCATTTTCCTTGAATTCTTCTTTCTTGAGGAGTTCAAAGATTCTGGCTTCTGCACTCTTGAGTTCAATCCGTGCTATCCCTCTTAAGGCTTCACGCATGACCGGACGGGTATCATCCTCCAGGGCCTTCAGAAATGTATCTCCGGAACCTTTATCTTTGATATCGGCCAGCAGTCGCACAGCCGCTTCTCGCACCAGAGGATCCATATCGTTCAGTGCAAGCTTTCGCAGTGTATCCAGAAAGAATTGCTGCTCGGATTCCTTTTCCAGTCTCTCTACATGATGTATTGCCTGCCGACGCTCTGTTGAAGGGGCAAACAGCATCTGCTGTTTCAGCAGATCCAGTTCTTCCTGACGTTTCGCCGCCTTATCCGGATCCTCTTTCTTCTCTGATTCAGTAGTGGATTCTTTGCCGGAATTATCCTTGCCTGGTTTTTCTTTTTGGCTTTCTTCTTTCGCCGGAGCATCATCCGGTTTCGTCGCTGGCTTTTGCTCTGAAAGAAGCGAACTGGATAACGGATGAAGGAACAATCCAGAAGCCAGGCATATCGCAGAGAACCGATATCTCCACCCGGAGCTCAATCCATAGCTAAATGGGGAGGTAGATTTCCGGGAACCTCTGAATGAAGATTGGAACCGGCTACTCCCCTTCTTTGAGGGTGCGGTTTTCTTCTTCCAGAGCCGTAATGCGAGACTCCAGCTGAGCGATGAGTCGCTGATTTTCCACCTGCTGCTGGTATTTTTCGATGAGCTCTTTAATATCTCTCTGGAGCTCTTCCATGTTCCAGGGCTTTTCCACATAACGGTTCAGACCTCCCCGATTTATGGCATGGATGGCATTGTCCAGTCCGGCCTGGCCGGTGAGCAGGATCTTGATTGTATCCGGGAATTCCCTGTGGATTTTCTCAAGAAACTGGTCTCCCTTCATTCCCGGCATTACTTGATCGGTTATTATCACCTCGACCAATCCGCCGGATTCTTTAATATCTTCGATAAGTTCCAGGGCCTCTTCTGCACTGGCCGCAACCTCGATTTCATGACTTTGCTCGAAATATTGCCTCAGCTGCTCTCGCAGGGTCTCCAGAACGGAGATTTCGTCGTCAACACAGACTATGTAGCCTTTATTCATGAAATGGTCCCCCAGATCCGGACTGTAGATGGGCCGGGGGTCCACGCAAGAAAAGAATTCTCGAAAGGATCAAGAAAAGAACAGATAAAGGTAATAGAATGGAAAAGAAATACCTGAAGACAGAACAGATAGTGCCCGGCAAAGGCATGAGCTACACAATGTATGAAATCCAGGGAGAGGATGAGATCCTGAGAATGCTCACTGCTATTCCTGATACCGGGGAAGTTTCCACTTATCCCAAACCGCCGGTAAAAAAGCTCTTCGCACCGGAAAGATGCGCGGCATCCTCTGAAGCGGAGTTCGAAGAATTCTGGAATCAGGGGGCCAATTGAAGGAAGGATGTGTGCCCAGGGGCGGGATCGAACCACCGACACGTGGATTTTCAGTCCACTGCTCTACCGACTGAGCTACCTGGGCAACAGGGTCAGATCG